>Ga0209295_1000314_pt1 | contig 30380 bp, 24 predicted proteins | sample Porto_5metaG_FD_187428 | JGI IMG/M metagenome (GOLD analysis project Ga0209295, IMG submission 187428) | Marine algal microbial communities from Porto, Portugal - Porto_5 metaG (SPAdes) (version 2) | ecosystem: Host-associated > Algae > Red algae > Unclassified | place: Portugal: Porto... | reverse complement strand
ATAGCGTGTAAGTCGATACATAGTAACGCACTCATGTGGCGCGCTATCGACATACTATATATAAATGTATTTAAATAAAACAGGGTATGGCTAAAATCGATCAGTATAGACAATAATATGTCATTATTACTTAATACTTTATTTTTAAAACTAATTTATTCGCAATGTTACTTTATTTTTTGCTTAATCAATTTAGAGACATTCCATAATGTATAGATGCTCTAGATATGAGGTTAAACAGGTCTATAATATTTTCTTCAAAACATTTGCAAACCGTTGACCCGCACTCCGAAACACGCCTGATACTCGATTGTTTTGAATCGCTTCAGGTTCGCTTTTTTCGCTACGGCGGAATTGCTCACTCTGACTATATAGTAATGTGCCAAAAGCGGTCTGATAAGCACGGTCATTTACTTGACTATTTAATAGCTTAAATGACTCATCATTGTCAAAATGATTATAAGCACTGATAGCAGGATGAGTATTGGTCAGTACGACAGGCATTTTTAGTAGCTTTTTGGCAAAGGGTATCATACCTTTAATCGTACTACCGCCGCCAGTCAACACAATCCCTTTATCGATATAGCCTATCAAACCTGCTTCGTGTAATTGACGCGCTACTTCAGTGAATATCTGAACGTAACGAGCCTCAATAATGCGTGCTAGGTTATAGATGCCAATATTGATTTCGTCGCCCGATCCTTGAGGCTTGAATAAAAAGAAGGCGCTTGGGTCGACACTATTAACATCAGCTGTACCATGAGACTTCTTCAGTTTTTCAGCTTCAATCATGGAAATACCAAAATCAGCTGAAATATCCATTGTCACTTCATGACTGCCCGTTGCTATACAATGTGTAAAAATCAGCTTATTTTCTTTATACACACAGATGCTGGTCGTACTAGCGCCGATATCGACCAAGCAAACCCCTTGCTGGCGTTCCTCAGTCATCAAACTATACTCAGCACTGGTCACTGCATCGAAAACAATATGATCAATACCGACGTCACAACTTTGTAATAGCTTTTGGATATTCTGACGACTGGCAACAGGCATCATCATCATGTGGTACATCACGGTGATATTGTGTGCCATCATCTCGATGACATCATCTACCATAAAGTCTTGCTCATCGACATAGATACCTTGCTGACAGCAATGCATCAAATAATAGTCAGATGATAAATCACGCGATTTTGCATTGGCCAATGCTTGTACCATGTCTTTAGCACGTACAACTTCATCTTCTACTTTGACCTCTCCAGCACTGTTCTTACTAGATAGTTCAGGGGTTGCAAGCGTTAACCAAACACTATGCACACGGCAGTTAGCGGTGTCTTCTGCTTCTTGAATGGCTTGCTTAATAGCACCTTGCAGACGTTCACGATGCTTTATTTGACCTTGATAAAAATCACTGTTTTTAACTTGTCCTACGCCCAAAATACGAATGTCTTTTGCAGAGACAACATTGCCTATGACGACATATACTGCCGTGGCACTTAGATGGACAACAACCAGATTTTCATTATTTTTCATGGTACCAGACAAATTATCGCTAAATAGAAGAGCAAGTGATGCTCTTCTATTAAATCATTAAAAAAAGCGTTACTAATACGCTATGATGTTGTACATATTTTCTTCAAACTAAATAAACCGTATTAGCTCACATCGGTTATGCATAGATGTAGTGCTTACTTAGGCTATTCTGATTCAGCACTCTGTGTCACGTTCCAAGCAATAGTAAAGCCGTTTTTATACCGTAAATCTACAGACTGTATGTCATCTCGACGCGTACTTAACTGATTGCCAAGCAACTGGCTTAAATTCAGTAGTTTTTGCGCCGTGTTTTCATTGTCTACAATCACACGTAGCCCATTGTCAAAGCGGATTAGCCAAGTCATTCTCGGTGACAGAATGATATCTTCGACCTGCATCTCAAGCGGTGCATACCAATCATTAACTTGCTGCATTTGTTGCATAATGACTGGTGCTTGAGACATCTCACCCTGCAAGGTGGCAAAACGTTCTTGTGTTAAATCTTTACTATCAGCAGGAACAAATACAGCGCCTTTTGCATCAACCAAACGTTCCGTGCCAAAATTGGCAACTGCTTGCTTGGGTAATGCGTTGACGACGATGCCACGTTGCCAATCCCGAGAGATACTCACCTGGTCTACCCAAGCTAAACCCATCGTGATGTCGCGCAATGCTTGCAAATCAGAAGTAAAGAAGCTACTTACTTGCTGTTGTTCCATCACATCTTGTAATGAGCGATATTGAGCAGCAGACAAACCTTGATTACTGACATAAATATTTGCTGGCGGTGCATCACGTAACGCTTTGCCGCCCATCATTAATATTAGCACTAGCAAACCTAAGACCAGTACCATAAATAGATACTTTACCGTTGCCGGTATTTGGATCTTAGATTTTGGGCGACCGGCTTTATCACTCATCAAGTCAGTTACCTCGTTGACAGTTTGAGCCATAACGACCTTTGTCCCTATATTTGCATAAAACTGATCATGCTATTTATTGATATAAATCTGCGTATTTTTGGCAGAAGCTTATTAAGTCGATATGTTATCAAATTTTATTAAAAATATAGCTTATATACAGTGATTACGTTGATTTAAACGTAACATTTTTCTTAAATTATGAATAAGTTATCAGTTGTATTCACAAAACAACATAAATATCACCGAAATAGACCTATTCTTACAATATTAACGTATTTTATGGTTAAACAATAGCCAAACACCAACTAGCAGCAGCGAATTTACACAAGTTTACACGAAGCTGTGGTATAGCAGCTCTAGTGACACAAAGAGTCGTCACTATCTGCTAAATTTAGTTGATTTGACAGTTATAGCGTTTGCGCCAAAATGTGCCAGCATAGCGCATCAAAATCTAGTCCGCGAGCTTTGGCCGCCATCGGCACCAAACTGTGACTGGTCATACCTGGTACGGTATTGATTTCGAGCAACCAAAAATTGCCTGCTTCGTCTTGCATAGCGTCAATACGCCCCCAGCCTTTTGCATCTACTGCACGAAATGCCGCAAGGCTTAAATCTTGCAAGTGCTTTTCATCAGCAGCGCTCAATCCACAAGGAATGTAGTAACTGGTATCGTTACGATTATACTTGGCTTCAAAATCATAGAAGTTAGTAATGTCAGCAGGCTCAAGGCGAATAACTGGATAGGCTTCGTCATCGATAATCACAATCGTAAATTCGCGACCTGTAATCCAGCGCTCAGCCATCACCGCATCACCACATTCCACTGCAGTTGCATAAGCAGCAGGCAGTTCGTCAAGATGATTAACCTTGGTCATGCCAATACTCGAACCTTCATGAACTGGTTTAATAATAAGTGGCAAACCTAGCATGTTAACCACTTGCTGCCAGTCAGTATCAGCCGTCAATAATGAAAATGGTGCAGTTGAAAGGCCGCAACCTTGCCACAATTGCTTGGTACGTACTTTGTCCATACCTAGTGCAGAAGCTAGAATCCCTGAACCAGTTTGCGGTATATCAAACCACTGTAATACGCCTTGCAGTAGGCCATCTTCGCCGCCACGACCATGCAACACATTAAACACGCGGTCATATTTGCGTAGCTCAGTAATGTCTTGGTGCTTTGGATCAAAGTGAGTGGCATCAACGCCTTGGTTTTGGAGCGCTTGTAATACTGCTGCACCACTGTCCAAAGATACGCTGCGCTCATTGCTACTGCCACCATAAATAACGGCTACTTTGCCAAATTGACTGGCATCTTTTGCATGAGTCGTCGTGTCTACAGATGTATCATTGATAGCTGCATTTTGAGTGCTATTATTGTCTTTATTATCAGTTGTCATGAGGATCGTCCCTAAATTTTAGCTTACTTAATATAAAGGTTATTGGCAGCCAAATCGATAGCAATCTGCCCGACATTACCAGCGCCTTGGGTAATCAGCATGTCGTTGGCTTTTAGCAAACGCTGCATAACAGGGGCTAGATTGTCTTTATCAATAATAGTCGGTTCAACTTCACCGCGCAAACGGATACTGCGCGCTAATGACTTGGTATCAGCGCCCGTAATCGGACTCTCCCCTGCTGAATAAACATCTAATAATAATAGCTCATCAACACTCGATAGCACTTCTACAAAATCATCGTAGCAATCACGGGTACGGCTATAACGATGTGGCTGAAATAGCATCACCAAACGACGATCAGGGAAGCTTTGACGAGCGGCTTTGATGGTCGCATCGACTTCTTTCGGATGATGACCATAATCATCAATCAATAAGACATTACCATCATCGATATCGACAGAAGCATGCTGCTCAAAACGACGACCTACCCCTTCAAATTTCTGCAAAGCACGCTCAATCGCTGCATCATCAACGCCTTCGTCAGTCGCCATCGTGATGGCAGCAAGAGCGTTATATACATTATGTGTACCAGGAATGTTTAACGTTAGGCGTAATGGCTCACGGTCACGGCGCAATACGGTAAAGTGAGTTTTGGTTCCTTCCGTTACCAAGTCTACAGCTTGTACGTCATTGAACGGCTCTAGACCAAAGGTCAATACTGGACGACCAATATCATCGATCATTGCATACAGCTCAGGATCGTCACCGCAGACCACTGCCAAACCGTAAAACGGCATATTTTGTAGAAACTGGATATAAGCGGCTTTTAATTTATCAAAGCTGTTTTCGTAGGTTTCCATATGGTCTTGGTCGATATTGGTTACAATCGCGGCCATCGGATGCAATGACAAGAACGATGCATCAGACTCATCAGCTTCTGCTACCAAGAAACGGCTGCTACCCAATGCGGCATTTTTTCCTGACGCATTTAACTTACCACCGATGACATAAGTAGGATCTAGCTGTCCTTCTGCCATCATTGTGGTTAGCAAACTGGTCGTCGTCGTTTTACCATGTGCGCCAGCAACTGCGATACCATGACGATAGCGCATTAGTTCACCAAGCATATCGGCGCGGCGTACCACCGGTAGACGAGCTTCAAGCGCTGCTTTTACTTCAGGGTTGCTACGATCAATCGCTGATGAAACAACAATAACATCGGCATTGGCAATATTTTTGGAGTCATGGCCAATCGATATCTCAATACCGATTTGCTGTAGACGCTTAGTCACCAAGCTTTCTGCGATGTCAGAACCACTGACCTGATAGCCTTGATTATTCATCACCTCAGCGATACCGCACATGCCTGAGCCACCAATACCGATGAAATGCAAATGCTGAATGCGGCGCATTTCTGGTATTTCAATCAAACGCTTAGGTAGAGCTTTCGCAGAGGTAGGCATAAGGATCTCTCTTTATTAAAGGTCAATAAAACTTAGTAAATTCAAATAAGGGGTATACACGACAGACTATAGCGCTTGCCAAATGATGTCAGCAACTTGCTTACTCGCACTACGGTTGGCCAATGCGTGGCCTTTTTTTGCCATGGCTAAGCATTTCTCTCGATTGAGTACGCCAAGCTCATCACTTAGACTCTTGGCAGTTAGCTCTGACTGAGGCAATAAAATCGCAGCATCGTGCGAGGTCAGCGTGCGCGCATTAGCCGTCTGATGATCATCCACTGCATGCGGTAGCGGTACAAAAATAGCGGCGATGCCGACGTTTTGAATTTCCGTCACGGTCAGTGCACCTGCGCGGCAAACGATGATATCTGCCCAGTTATAAGCTGCAGCCATATCGTCAATAAAAGGCTGTACAGTAAACTGATGGTTGTTTAGATTTTGCTTGCTATAAGCCGCTTGCGTGGCTGCTTCATTATTGCGTCCACACTGGTGTAGGACTTCAAATGGTTGATCTAGTAATGCTAACGCTTTTGGTACTGTATCATTTAATACCTGAGCGCCAAGTGAACCGCCGACTACCAACAGTTTAAGTGATGAACTGTCATTTACATCGTAGCGTACCGTTGGCTCTGCGACACCAGTAATGGCGTTACGCACAGGATTGCCCACTGTCTCAAGCTTGGCATCTTGCTGACTATTAGCAAAGGTATTCTCGAACGCTTGTAATGTTTTGGTCGACAGTTTAGATAAGTAGCGGTTGCTCATGCCAGCAATGGCATTCTGCTCATGGATAATCAATGGCGTATTAGTCATGCGCGCAGCGATACCACCAGGTGCAGTGACATAACCACCGAACCCAACGACCACGTCAATCTGATTACTACGAATCACTTTTACGGCTGCCATCGTCGCGGATAGCAGAGTCATTGGTAGCTTCAATAGTCGACCAATGCCTTTACCACGAAGCCCTTGCATATTAATAGCATGAAAAGGATAACCTGTCGGCTCAACCAACCCATTTTCCATACCGTTTGGCGTACCTAACCAATGAATTACCGCACCGCGCTGGGTCAGCTCGTCGCTCACTGCAAGCGCTGGAAAAACATGCCCGCCCGTACCAGCTGCCATCATCAATATATGCGGTGTTTTCATGAACGCCTGCCTATCTTTACTTTATTTATATGAAGGGTTTATCTCACTGCTGCAGTGACAATTATGAAAAATAATGACCTAGCCAAAGCCCGCATAGTATAGAGGAAATCATTGTCTGATATACAGTACTTTATGCAGCAAAAATAACAAAAATCCAAGCCATGATCGGTCATAGCTTGGCGTCGTGTAATGCTAATAAACGGTAAGAAAAATCAATGACTAACAATACCTCAAAATATGGGTTTTACGTAGTCAAAATACTCCTAAACTCAAAACTTTCCTGAACATAGCGAAAGCTACGCAGTAAATTTATTCTCAATCGCCATGATAAAGTCGGTTGCGATATCTGTACCGCATTGGTCATCAATCTCACGTACGCATGTTGGGCTAGTAACGTTAATCTCAGTGATGCGCCCACCGATCAAGTCTAGACCAACAAACATTAGGCCTTTTTCTTTGACGATTGGGGCCACAACTTCTGCTACTTGGCGTTCGATATCGGTCAATGGCATAGCAACACCGTTACCACCAGCTGCTAGATTACCACGGGTCTCGCCTTTGGTTGGAATACGAGCCAAACTATAATCTACCACGACTCCATCGACGATCAACACGCGTTTGTCGCCCTCTTTGATTTCTGGCAAATAACGCTGCGCCATGATGGGCAAAGTCTCAAGCTCAGTCAGTACCTCTAACGTCACTCCAATATTAGGACTATCAGCAGTTAAACGAAAGATACCAGTGCCGCCCATACCATCTAATGGCTTGACGATGACGTCCTGCTGTTCAGCGATGAACTTACGAATGTGTGCTTGTTTGCTGGTCACAATCGTTGGGCTCATATAATCGCTAAACCACGTCGCAAATAGCTTTTCATTGCAGTCACGAATCGCTTGTGGATCATTGACCACGAGCACGCCTGCTGCTTTGGCATGGTCAAGCATATAAGTGGCATAAATAAAGCGCATATCAAACGGTGGATCTTTGCGCATCAAAATCACGTCATAGTCGCTCACTGGACCTGTGCTTTTATCACCCAGTGTATAGAAATCTGCAGGATCACGCTTTACTGTAAGCGGCTGCGTATCGACCATCAACTGACCACGGTCCAACCACAGGTCATGAATCTGACAATAACCGAGCTGATGGCTACGGTCTTGAGCGGCCCACATCATAGCGAGGCTGGTGTCTTTTTTATAATTGACTCGCTCGATAGGATCCATAATAACGAGTATTTTTAGCGATTTTTCTTGTTTTTGTTGGCTCATGATAAGACTCACTTACGTTATATTTTTGATATGAAACAAACTTATTAAACAACATCAGTGCCCAACTATACGCCGTACTGCTCACGGTAGTGTTGCATTTTAGCTAACTGGGTCGCGTCTTTATGCTGGCCGTTTTGTGCAACATGGTCATCAGCCAAATAACTGATCAAATCATCAATATCGACCAATGCACGTACAGGTACTTCTAGTGTCGCGGCAAGCTCTTGAATAGCAGAGTGCTCTGCTTGACCTTTTTCTTTACGATCGAGTGCAACAATAATACCAGCAACGCTTGCGCCTGCCTGCTCTAGAATCTCGACCACTTCGCGCATGGCTGTACCCGCTGTGATGACATCGTCAAGCACCCAAACGGCCTTGCCACTTACGTCAGCACCTACCAAATTACCGCCTTCACCGTGAGTTTTGGCTTCTTTACGGTTATAGCCCCACTTGGCGTTAATGCCATGATGTAGCCATAACGCTTGCGCCGTCGCTGCGACAAAAGGAATACCTTTGTAAGCCGCACCAAAGATGACCAGCTCTTGCTCATTACCGCCATTATTTGCTGCACTCATTTGTTCAGCCAAGGCATATGCATAACCACGTGCTAGCAGTGACAACATCTCACCAGTCGCAAGCAAGCCTGCATTAAAAAAGTATGGACTGATACGACCAGACTTTAGGACAAACTCACCAAACTTTAGCACTTGGTTGTCTAGAGCCAGCTGAATAAATTGATGAGATGAAAACGTAGGGTCTTGAGGGCGTATTACATGAGACATTATGACATTCCTATCAGCAAAAAGAGGGGGCAAAAAATTTGCATTATTGTACGCATTATTGATCAGCTTGACCAACCATTGATCTCATAATCCTGCATATTGGCATAGCGAGTCAACAAACCACTACGCGACGAGATATTAAAATAGCTCTGTCCATCTGCGCGTACTTGTATCTCCCAGCCCAAATAATAAGCGGCAACAATAACATGACCAGAAAATAGTCGAATCTGACGATATGCGTGGCGCTGCGACGGCTCACAAACGATCTGACTCAGCAAATAGCTACGCATATGCTGACATATTTCTGCGGCGCTATAACTATGATTGATACTCTTACGGGTACTACATTGCTTCAGCACATGGACGGCCACACTACATGCCATGATATCCGTGGCCAAACTGCCCTCGCCTGTTTCAAACTGCTGCGGTTGTAGTATCACTTGCCAATCGTCGGCATACAGACTATTGAGCAGCTCATCAGGATTATAACGTTTGGTCAATGCGCGCATAGATGATGCAGGATTTTGAGCTTTGCTGTCATTATTTGAGTCATTATCTGAATCGTTGTTTGACTCAACCCCTGTAGCGCTATCAGTCGGCAAAAACCCATAACGGTTCAGTTTTGGATAAGCCCGAATTGCCTGTTGAATATCCGACATGTCTAACAATGTCATATCCGATAATGTCGGTATTAGTGGCTGCTCACTATGATTCTGATAAAAGCTATCCGGCAATTCGATAAGCTGTGCCGCATTAAGCAATGATAAATGCTCAGCCAGTGCTTCTGAAGCAATCAGCGACCATTTCGATAAGCTGTCTGCATTGGGCTGATAGAACCGCGTAGAGTTACCATAAAGCCTGCGCAATTGACCATTCAGGCGACGAGCAGGCTCAGGAATATCACTTAATGGTCTGGCAGGATCAAGAGGAGATTGTTTGGGATCAAAGTTAGGATGTACGATCGCAGGTTGCTGTGAATCAGCTAATATAGACGATTGCTCAGCCTTTTTTTGGACATGACCTTCTGCCAGCTGCCCACCTTCTGTTGCCAGATTAGCATGGGATAAACGGTCATCAGAAGTAGAAGGCTGGGACATGAAATCTCCATAGACTATAAAATAAATAAGAACGATTACACCAAGGGCTATTTTACTCTGTAGGGCTTAACTCTAAAGGCTTACTCTTGATGATTTAAAATATCTCGGTAGCCTATTTGCCAATCAGCATAATCAAGCCAAGCTAACGGAATGTTGCTGTGCAAGCGTTTTCCTGTCACTGAGGTTTTTGTATTATCAATAATAGGAGGTGTCTCGCCAACCTGCTTACTAAGCCAAACCCCTAGTTCAAACGTAGTAACAGGTCGATAGTCCGTCGCTAGATAGACAGACTTTGGTGTCTCTATCGTCAACACTTTGGCGATGATATTGACCAAGTCGCGATCCATAATGCGGTTGCTCCAATGCTCAGCTGGCACTGGATCTTTATTTGGCTCACGAGCCTTGCGTAGTCGCATTAAGCGCTCGCGACCGTAGATACCACTAGGACGGATGACCACCGCTTTATCACCGAAGCCTTGTTGCAGCGCTTGTTCTGCTTGCAATATAACTTTTGAGGCTTCACGCGCTGGCGTGACAGGTGCAGTATGCTCATCAATCCATTCGCCATTATCCTGACCATAGACACCAGTAGAAGAAATGAATACCACACGCTCAAGTTTAATAAGCTGTGGAGCAAGCGTTGCCAAATGCTGACTAATCGCTAGATAACTGTCGTGATAACCGCTGGTTGAATACTCGTCAGGGGTGACGATAATCGCAATATGAGTAAATGCTTGTAGCTGATCGACCGTCAGCGTCAACGCATTAGTCTGCAAAAAATCTGCACTATCTACCAAATCATAATGGTGGCGCTCACTACGAGCAAGCCCAGTCACACAATAGCCATCTTGGGCGAGTTTATTGGTAACTGATAGGCCAATATCACCTTGTCCGATAATTAGTAAATTTTGCATATTCATAAAGCATTTTTTCCTTTATACAACCATTACAGCGCTTAGAAGCCATTTTGTCTAAATGAATGCCTAAATCAGTGCCTAAAAATACCGTCTGTACGATAGCTGTATATCATCATTAGCATCGATACGTTCTTGCCATTCGTAATTGGCATTGATACGTAGTGCTTGTGTTTTATCAATGTCGTATTGCAGACCTAGGCTTGAGATTGGTTGCCAATAATGACCACGGACGTTGGATTCATCGCTGCTGCCATGATACCAATATGGCAATTGCAATTCAGCTTGTGCGCGTAACTGATTGTTAATCTGATAACGGCAGCCCGCATTGATACCTGCGCCTAGACGAAAGCCTTTATTGATACCGCGTCCTACTTGCCCTGTACCTGCCAAAAAGGTATAACACAGTTGCGGCGGCATCTCACCAGTACCTGCGGCGGGTGTACCAAATGCCCATGACCAGCCTTTTTCGTAACCCACACTACCGACCAAATGATCCGTACCTGCCTCTTGCGATCCATCATTTACTCGCGTCGCCTCGATACTGGCGCCCCAAGTATTGCCTTTTTTGGCAGCATTAACAGGGTTAAAAGAGCGGCCACGAATCAACGTGACGTTTTGCAAGACCACACTGTCTGGCTGATTGGGCTTACTGTCATCTGTGTCATACAATCGTAATGTCGCAGCCAGCCCTTCTAAATTAAAGAATTGTGGATACCCTGAGGCGTGGTCAAGCGTATCATGAAACCCCGCTCGAAACCCAATATCCATATAGTCATCATCGCCACGCTGCCCTATACCTATCGTACCCAACTGTAGCGGATGCCTGTCTATCGGATTATTATCCGATACGTCGATTTGACGCTTGAGTAGTGTTTGCCCATCAGCTGACATGCTCGATACAGGGTTGAGCTGCGCAGACTTAATCTCATTCACGGTTTGTTTGGCGCTATTATGATAGCCCAACTGCGCGCGCTGTTGTTTTTCCTCATTTAGCTGATTTTGACGTAAGGTATTATCAGCAGGCGTATAAGTGGTACTTGCCAGCAACTGCTCGTCATTTAATAACTGAATCACGTCAGAAGGCACGACGGCGTAAGACAGTTGGCTCAGTAAGTTTTGCTGCGGACGGACCACATCAATAAGACGCAGAATCTCAGAAGCACAATTGTCCGTGGTAAAGTAATACGGCATCTTTAATGCTTTGGTTTCCCAAACGTGACGCATAATCTGCTGCACTTCCGCTGGCGTCAGACTCAACTGATATGTCCACGTATCACGTTCATCATCTTGCAGGTATTTCGCTAGCATCTCTGGATAAGGATCAATTTCGATAGCGCTGTTGTAACTACCAATCATTGACTTAGTAGCATAGACTGGAAAACTGTCGTTTGGATCACCGTCTATCGTATAGTTCAGCGCATAAGCCTTATCGATTTGATTTGGATCGGCGATGCTTGCTTTTGAGTCAATGCGTAGCAACGTATGAGCAAATGCAGAGAGCGGATTGTCCAAGTACTCCTGCGCAAACATGATAGATAGCTGCTCAGGCGCCAATGTCGACATCCACTCATCTAGCTCGGGACACTCAGCCGAGAGACTTGCAGCATCGATCGCTAGCACCTCTGTCAACCATGCCACTCGCGCTGGAAAACGGCACAAGATAGAATTATCATTGGTATCAGTCTTGGCTTCGTCGTTATCAGTCGCTGATGATGACACCAACTCTTGTGCAAGTGCCACAAGCATCGCATCTAACTCTGCACCTGAATCTCGTTGACCATTTTTACTTAAAAAAAAGCTCGGATCATCAACCAAACTCTCGGTTTTCTTTTTACCCAATACACTGTTTTTATCATCGTAAAAATACAACAAGCGTCGCCATGTTGTATGCTGTGCCAACTTGTCTGTTTTTACTTGCTGACGCCATGTTGATAGTAGCTGCTCTGTCGCTAAACTTGATTCAGATAAAGTACTATTTTTAATATTAGGTTCAGCAATACTGATATTACCCGACTCAGCTAATACATCCGAATTAGAATAAGTAGGTGCCATGCTAGTAGGTGATGTGCTAGATGCGTCAGGTGACAATGCATCTGATTCAAGGACGGACAGCGGCGTTGGTAGAAATGCCTGTGTTTGAGCTGAGAGTAGCAACCCTGCTATAGCCAATGGTAGACGTGCTCGCAGGCCAGTGGTCATTAGCGTACAATCGATAGGTATGGACGTCAGTTTTATAGACATGAGGTAAAATCTCGCACGTTATTATTCATACGCTATCAGCGTTATTAGAGTTTCTGGGTCAAAAAATCAAACACATCGCCCACTATCATTTAACTATTTAGATAGATTGTTTATTACACCATTATCAATACTAGTATAAAAAGAGAGCATTATGCCCGTATTATCACCAAACTCATCATCTACATCGCCAATGGTCATCAAAGACGGTCTACTATCAGCAGCCACTTGGCTAGCCTCACCCAATTACAATGTAAGGCCAAAAGGTTTAAGTATTGACGCTATTGTCGTACACAATATTAGTCTACCACCGAATGAATTTGGTGCCTGCGACGCTAGTGGCACGCATTATGTAAAAGCATTATTTACCAATCAATTAGACTGGGATGCTCATCCTTACTTTCAAACAATCAAAGGCGCGGAAGTATCAGCGCACTTGTTTATAGAACGTGATGGCGCTATCACTCAGTTTGTCAATTTCAACGAACGGGCGTGGCATGCTGGACGGTCTAGCTACTTAGGTCGACCTGAATGTAATGATTATAGCATTGGCATCGAGCTTGAAGGGTCGGATTTTGTGTCCTTCACCTCTGCTCAATATGAGCAGCTAGCCGAAGTAATTGCCGCCATCTATAAGGCCTATCCCAAAACACGTCGCCACTTGACAGGCCATAGCGATATCGCGCCTGGGCGTAAGACTGACCCTGGTGATTATTTTGAATGGGCAAGGTTGCGCCAGTTAGTTGCTAATGCAACGAAAAACGATGCACCGTCACATAAGTGATTTCCACACTCAATCCATTTATCTCAATGATGAAAGTGATATAATTCGTCAGTTTTTCATCCATATCACATCAGCATATAACTCAATATACAACTTAGCAAGATAGGTTCTCATGGCAAAAAGTCGGTTATTTCGTTCAACCATGGTGGTCAGCAGTATGACCATGTTATCGCGTATTTTAGGTTTGGTACGTGATGTTGTATTGCTAGGGGTTTTTGGTGCAGGTGGTTTGATGGATGCCTTTTTGGTCGCCTTCAAAATCCCAAACTTCTTACGACGACTGTTTGCAGAAGGTGCGTTTAGCCAAGCTTTCGTGCCAGTACTGTCCGAATACAAAGAAAAGTACAGCTTACAACAAGTGCAGATCTTGGTCAGTCGTACCTCGGGCGCATTGTTACTAGTGCTATCAATGCTGACAGTGGTGGTCATCTTAATCGCTCCTTGGGTGGTAACGTTGTTTGCCCCTGGGTTTGCCGATCAACCCAATAAGTTTGCCATTACCGCTGAGTTGCTACGTCTTACCTTTCCGTATTTGCTATTCATTTCTATGACAGCTTTTGCCAGTGGTATTCTACAAAGCTACGGTCGTTTTGCCGCACCGGCGTTTGCGCCCGTGTTATTGAACCTGTGTATGATTGGTGGGGCGCTGATTTTTGCGCCAATGTTTGATACGCCTATTATGGCACTCGGCTATGCAGTCGCCATCGCAGGTTTGCTACAGTTTTTGATCCAACTACCGCAGCTCTGGCAACAAAAGCTGCTTGTCGCGCCAAAGATTGACTTCCAGCACGAAGGTGTTCGTCGAATTTTGAAACTGATGTTACCTGCTATCTTTGGTGTCTCTGTCACTCAGATAAATTTACTATTGAACACTATCTTTGCCTCGTTAATGATTGGCGGTTCCGTCTCTTGGCTCTATGCAGCTGAACGTATGAGCGAGCTACCATTAGGTCTGATTGGCGTAGCGATTGGTACCGTCATATTACCAAGCCTATCAAAAAGTGAAGCTCAAAAGGACGACGTCAGTTTCAAAAAAACCATCGACTGGGCAGCACGTCTTATCATCTTGGTCGGTGTGCCTGCCTCAGCTGCCTTATTTGTACTGGCAGATGTATTGATGCAAGCGCTGTTTTTACGTGGTGAGTTTACCTTACGTGATGCCCAAATGAGCTCACTGGCCCTACGTAGTATGGCAGGCGGTATCTTAGGATTTATGCTTATTAAGATTTTTGCCCCTGCATTTTTTGCGCGTCAAGACACCAGAACCCCTGTCAAAATCGGTATTATATCTGTCATCGCCAATATGATCTTTAGTGTTATTTTTATCGGGATATTCTATTTCTTAGAGATACCGCTACATGGTGGTCTGGCATTGGCTACGACTGGCGCGGCTTTTGTAAACGCAGGCTTACTATATTACTTCTTACACAAGCGTGATATTTTCCGTTTCGGTCCGCATTGGAAAAAGCTGTTTACACAGTTTGCTATTTCGACTGGCTCTATGATTGGCGTGCTGTATTTTATGCTACCTTACTTTCCTACCGATGAGGCTCAGTGGCAACGTATCGTCGCGCTGATTATTATGTGTGCCGTCGGAGCGCTAGTTTACGGTGTGGTATTGCTAGCGACTGGGTTCCGTCCGCGTCAGCTAAAGCACGGTTAGGATAAAGTATAAGCAAACTTATGACAGGCTTACGAAACCAAAACAAGCCTGTTATGAGAAATGACAATGCTCGCTACTGATAATTGTCATAATAGAACGCTAATGAATAAATGACACTTGAGGTTTGATATGACAACGAAACAGCCAATCTTCCAGCGCTTACCAATTTTGCTAGCAACTGGTGTACTAAGCACTGGACTCCTTATTAGTGGTTGTAGCAATAATGAGTCGGCTGAAACTGCTACCGATAATGAAGATGTGGCAGCGACTGTCGATACCTCAGAAGACGTCACATTAGACAATGATACGACTGACCAAGCAATAACCGATGACAGTACTAGCGAAACAGGCGAAATTACAGATGGCACTGGAGATAAGACAGCGATTGATAGTGACAATATTAATCCAGTTACTGATGCGGCCGAACAAAAAAGCCTAGTGACCAATCCGACTCAAGCCGGTACGCCAGAGGATACTGTCAAGCAAGCCCTAAACAGCTTATATTATGGTGACGTGAAGGATGCGGCGTCATACTACCAAGTCGATATGGCAAACTTCGAAGAAGAGCTTGCCAATACCCAGTCTGCGTTTCAGCAAACGGTGGATGGCGTTACGATTACTGATACCAAATATAATGATGATAAAACTCGTGCCACCATCACTGGCGAGCTGATGCTAAAAGGACAGAGCGAACCTGCACCACTGACCTACCAGCTACAGAAGATAGAAGGTCAATGGAAGATTTTAGGTTAGAGCGTTTTAAGCTAAATTGTTTCAGGTGCTTTATCTAAAATATCGTCTTACGTGACTGCTTTACCAAGCATCACAACATCAGCGATAAACCCTTCCATATCGCAAACTTCTGGCATATAACCCCATTGCTCAAAGCCAAGCTTACGGAATAATCCTAAGCTTGGATGGTTATGAGCAAAGACAAGGGCGATGATATTTCGAATACCTAGGCTTGGTGCTTGCGTCAACATCCAACGGGTCAGCAAACTGCCTAACCCTTTGCCCTGATAATCTTGATTTAGATAGATGCTAATCTCGGTACTGATATGATAAGCCGTACGTGCGTACAAATCGCTAAAGCTGCCCCATGCGACTATCGGTGCTTTTTTTTGATCTATATTATTTGATGGTAATGCCTTGACCACATATATCGGTCTAGTTGTGCTATCCAAATGTTCCTCAAACCAAGTAGCACGCTCCTCTACCGTAACCAATGCAAGATTGGCTGTTGCTTGTTTGCCCGGTATGCTTTGATTATAAATGGCTAAGACTTCTGCTAAATCTTCTTTATTTGCACGCTGCACAACGAACTGATCGGTAAGCTGATATGTCGATAGGTCGGTTGGTATAGTATTTAAGGCAGCAGCAGACATAAGATCTCCATCGTTGTCGGGATTGTTGTTAGGATTACTATTAGCATCATTGGCAATAAAGAATAGCCACCCTACGTGCCATACTTGCATTACACGTAGACTATAGGATGTTAGTGTGGCTATTTTACTTTATAATGGCTGGTTTTAGACACATCAATTTTAAGCATAGATGTGTTTTTTCGTTTTTTATTTGGTCTCATCATAGCTGAAAACTTATGAAAACCTATTTTCTTGAGCAACTGATTTCGTCGCCACACGCTCCATCTACGGACACTGTCCCAGTAGAGTTGGCATCTTGCGTGCTCACTATCGGCAATTTCGACGGTGTGCACCTTGGTCACCAAGCCATGCTAGCCCAAGTTCGTGAGATTGCGCATACCCAAGATTTGGGTGCAGCGGTCATGATATTTGAGCCGCAGCCACGCGAGTTTTTTGCACCTGCTAAAGCGCCTGCGCGTCTGACCAATCTGGCAGAGAAGCAAGCACTGCTGGCAGAATATGGTGTTGAAACATTGATCGTAGCAGGTTTTGATACAGAATTTCGCTCGCTATCAGCACAAGCATTTGCCGATATATTAGCCAAGCGTTTGAACGTCAAAGCATTGGTGCTGGGTGATGACTTCCGCTTCGGTCATGATCGTACTGGCGACAGTCAGTTTTTGCGTGATTATGGTTTGGATGTGACCAACCTGCATACGGTCACTGATAATAGTACTGATAGCGACAGTGTTGATACTATCGATAACGATGCTGCCCGTATCAGCTCTACTCGTGTTCGTGATTTACTATTGGCAGGTGATCTTCAGGCGGCCAACAGATTACTTGGTCGTGACTATGCAATTACGGGAGTGGTTGTGCGCGGCGACCAGATAGGTCGTACGATAGACTTCCCTACCGCAAATATCGATTTGCAACGAATAAAGCCTGCTTTACATGGTATTTTTGCAGTTGACGTGGTGAGCTTAGATGATAATGGTAATGTGATAGCTAATGGTTTGACTACATTTGCCACCGATGGTCATACAGGTGTTGCCGGCTTGCGTCCACATAGTTTGTTCGGCACGGCTAATATTGGCAAAAGACCTTCTGTTGATAAAGGTGATGACTGGCGACTAGAAGTCCACTTTCCGCAGTTGCAAGCTGATTTGTACGGACTGAACTTACACGTGCGTTTCCTACACTTTTTGCATGGTGAGCGTCGCTATGATGGATTAGAAGCATTAAAATCTGGTATTCATCAAGACGTTGCAGATCTACTTGAGTGGCGCGAAAAGCAAGTTTAAGGTTTAGTGTTACTCCAGACATAAAAAAACCCCGCGATATTAAAACTATCGCGGGGTTTTTCAAATATGTTTATAAGTCTTTATGTATCAGGATGCAAACGGACATTTAGCTCATCAATGGTTTCTATCCATGCTGCATCTTTCTGCCATTCTTCTTGCAAGAACATACGCTGATTATCCGTCCAAATACTAGCCTCTGTCAGTTTTTCTTCGCTAGCTAGTTGGTTTGCTGCGATAAAATTATCGATTGCTTCATCAGAGCTGTCTAGACCTAACTGAGCGAATAATTCATTCATACTGTATTCTGGTTCACCCAACATAACTTTCTCCTTAAATGGTACGAATATGGTCGTACTCATTGTTTAATGTGCTTATTATTCAAATTGACATATTCATTGTAGCAAGCTTTATTTTAATAGCTGTTAATCAACGTTTATCTAACGTTATCAATTGTATTAACGGTAAATCGCTTTTATTCATTTAAGATAGTGACATAAATTATTTTCGCTCACTCATTTCTTATAGACATAAAAAAAGCCCTCACATTTAGGAGGGCTTTTTCGTGCTACTTATCTTTACTACTTAAATCATAGCTTACTGGATAGCAGCTTAGATTTACGGTAGTAAATGTGCTACTGCATCACGCTCTTCACTAAGCTCTTGCTCGGTGGCAGCCATTTTCTCTTTAGAGAAATCTGATGATACATCAACGCCGTCTACGATAGACCAGTCGCCGTTAGCGCATGTGCATGGGAATGAGTAGATCAAACCTTCAGCAATACCATATTCGCCGTTTGAGTAAACGCCCATAGATACCCAATCATTTTCATCAGTACCTAACGCCCACGTACGCATGTGTGCGATAGCAGCATTGGCAGCAGAAGCAGCAGATGATGCACCGCGAGCTTTAATGATTGCAGCACCGCGCTGTTGTACTTCTGGGATATAAGTTGCTTCGTACCATTCACGATCAACTAAATCTAGAGCAGGCTTGCCGTTTACTGTACAAGCGGTTAGATCTGGATACTGAGTTGACGAATGGTTGCCCCAGATGATCATTTTTTTCACGTCATTTACAGTGCTGTCAGTCTTGCCAGCCAACTGTGCCATAGCACGGTTGTGGTCTAGACGAGTCATTGCAGTGAAGTTGCGTGGATCAAGATCTGGCGCATTGCGCTGAGCGATAAGTGCGTTCGTGTTGGCAGGGTTACCGACTACCAATACTTTTACATCACGGCTAGCGACTTCGTTCAATGCTTTACCTTGTGCTGAGAAAATCGCAGCGTTGGCTTCTAGCAAATCTTTACGCTCCATACCTGGGCCACGAGGACGTGCACCAACCAGTAAAGCATAATCGATATCTTTGAATGCGACATTAGCATCGTCAGTTTGGACGATACCAGCCAACAATGGGAATGCACAGTCTTCTAGTTCCATGACCACACCCTTTAGGGCGTCAAGAGCTGGCGTAATTTCAAGTAATTGCAAAATAACTGGCTGATCTTTACCTAGCATCTCGCCAGATGCAATACGAAATAGCATCGCGTAGCTGATATTACCAGCGGCACCAGTGACGGCAACACGTAAAGGCTGTTTCATTGACATTGAATACTCCCTAATTAATTATTAGATAATTCTAATGAACGATTATCATTTTAGATATCGACTTGTTTGCCGCATAGCAGCATGTATAAACCGAGAGCTAGTGTAGCACTTCATCGCACTGACCGTCTAGATACAGTCATAGACCCGTCAGGGATTATATTGTTACATTTTATACGAGAGAAATTTTTTAGAAGCTAAGCGCTTACATATAAAGTGCTAGAAGATTTTAGCACATAATAACTAAAGCATATTTTCACTGTATTATACGTAAATATAATGGTCAAAATAGTCAATTTGCACTATTAGATTGGACTAAGCGAGATGAAAGACGGTATCAAAAAAAGAAGTTTAAGCAGGTAAATAAGCAAAAGCTACCGTCCACCTGAGATGATAAATCTACTGCCGCAGCTGTCTACAACATCATGACAGGTACCAAAATCACTGCCTTCATAACATACATGTATATCGGTGAGTATCGATTGACGACGGCTGCCTTCTTGACAGATGAGGTCCACACTATTCGATGACATACCACTATTGAGACGGGTCATTTGGCTGACAAACCGTGACTTGGAGACGGTGTAACTATTACCCGTACTTAGCTCGTTCGGTAATTTTAATCCACCTGCATAATTGGTAATCTGGCGGAAATAACTGCTCGCACTGAGAGGACTACAGGCTCCATAACGTTGCCACGTTTGGCTACGTACCGTTGTATCAGGCATGATACGGTTGACGACTTTTAGCTGTAGCGGTGTAAGGCGTGGCTCGCTACCACGACCGCAGCGCTCACCATATCCCATATCCAGACCAGATACAGTCAACGAATAACCTTCCAAACACTGGCGCATACGTGCCCGCGTCGGCTGCAAATTACATAATGCTGGGGTCATCTCAATCATCAACACGCGCTGACCAGTCTTAACTGTACTAGCCGCCTGTACTGGTAGCAGTACAACACCTTGTATAAGCAGTAAAGCGCCGAAACTTATCGTTGCTTTGATACTACCTACGCTATGTTTGCTAGCCAAACCTGCACGCAGTTGCACCATAGAGTTAGCAGCCTTATTGCTCAGGTTTTTATTTGCCTTCGATAAAGAGAATATCCGATTAGATAACGAATATCTGGTTTTTGGCGACGTAGGCAGACTAAAATATTTTTTGATCATAGGACTGAAGGCAGTTAGTTAGCAATGATAAGACATAGGCTATAACTTAAATCATTAGACGCGATACATAAAACACGCATTGACCTAAGAACAAGACTGAAAAATAGGGTTTCCCATTAAGGCAATGGTAACAAAACGTTTTTTTTAATCTATAGCAAAAACGTAAACATTGACGACATCGTCAGGAAGCTCGATAAATGTCGATAAAGTATTGAAAGATAACGGCTGTGAAATTTATCTTAGCCAGATAAGTGCTGTCTGAGCAAATCAAAGTTAATCAATTAACAATTAGCAAAGCAAATCAGCAGATAAAAATAAACCACTAACAATAAATCATTAGTGGTTTATCAAATACAAGTTCAGTGATTAGAAGCCAGCTGGCACCGTACCCATACGCTGACTAATTGGCTGCCCACGACCCAACAGACTGCTATAGATAGTGGCATTTTCCATTACGTGTTTGACATAATTACGTGTCTCAGGAAATGCAATCGACTCTACATATTGATCTGCGGCGAGCGAACCATAAACTGGCTGCCAGCGTTTGGCGTTATTAGGACCAGCGTTATAGCCTGCGGTTGCCAATACTGGCTGATAATTGAGTTTGCCCAAAATATCACCCATATACCACGTACCATAGCGAATATTGGTATCACCGCTGTTAGCACGGCTCGCACTATACGTCTCGCCTAGATTACGAGCGATATATTTTGCGGTATCAGGCATAACTTGCATCAGTCCACTCGCGCCTACGTTTGAGCGCGCAGAGGATACAAAACGGCTTTCTTGACGCATAATACCGTACGCCCATGCTGGATCAATACCTGCTGATTCACTATAACGTACGACTGCGCTTTGATGCGGCATCGGATGCGAGAGTGCTAAGCTATCCACCCTATCAGTATTATCAACGGCATAAATCGCTCGATCGAGCCAACCCATATCATAGGCTTGACGAGCAGCGGCAATAATCAAATTGTCATCACGATTATCACGAGCTTGCTTCACCGCCCAGTTCCACTCGCGATTGGCATAAGCACGACTGGCCTCAGAGTTGTATAACGCAAACGCACGAGCAAAGTTAGCATCTTGCATGACGCGCGCGCGATCAGCAGTACTGACATTAGGCAAATTACTACCGCCTAAACGGCTAGCATCAAAACGCTGCCCTATTTTATCTTTTGCCATCAGGCCATAGTAGTCATTACTTTTTGCTAAGTTTTGATACATTTTTTTGGACGTATTACGCTTGCTACTATCGCTTGACTGCTCATACGCACGAGCTAGCCAATACTGCCACTGGGCTTCTTTTTGCGTTTCGCCATCCATTTTTGAGATAGCTTCTACCACATCATCCCAACGACTGAAGCGAATCGCTGCCATAGCGTAATCTTCAGCTTCTTCAAAATTAAAGTCATTGTCCAAACTGTTGCGGAACCAATCGACTGCTTCAGCGTTAAAGCCATCGTCAGTGTTATGATTCATACGTTGCACGCCAAGCGTACGATAAGCATAGCGTCGCGTTTCGTCATTCAACAATTTGACAGCGCGCTGATTGTCTTGTTTGATATCAAAGTCTAACTGTAGCGCCGCCTCGCGATAAGACTTATCAGCCATACGGCCGATTGCGTACATATATAGGTATTGATTGGTTTGGCTAGCAGGCTCACGACCAAAACGGCTAAAGAAAGAAGACGGATTTAGCTGAATTTCACTGAGCGCAGAATAAGCAATTGGCGTACCAAGGCGTGATGACAATGCCATAATATCGCCTGTCTTGCCTTTACGTAGCATACGCTTGAGACGAGCCGCACGATCTTGATTACTAATCAGCGCGTTGTTGTTCATCTCCATCGCTAGCTGATCGCACAATGCTGGTTGCTTTTTGGTGGTCAGCCACACATCAGATTTGGCTGCCATAGCACGCATTGTGTCACCGCCATTATTAAACCCAAGCGCAACAGCACAGCGCTCACTGGCATCGGCATTGGTAATCAAATTGGCTACCTGTCTAACCGAGGCATAATCGTTCGATCCTGCTTTGGTCTCCGCAAAATCAGCCACTAATTTCTCAGCCATAACTGTGTCTGGATATTGGCGCACAAACTGCGAGACCGCCGCTGAACTCTGTGAATTGAGATCTAGATTCATGCGCCAATAAGTCGGATACATCGCAAACAAGCCGCCACTCATGACTTGCTCATAGTTATAGAGCGCACTCACATCACCGCGGTCTGCGGCGATAGCGGCTGCCATAAATGAGTCAATACTACTGTCTTGCTGATAATCTTGTTGATAGTTACTTTCTTGTTGGTAGCTTTCCTCATCGCCCCACGTCAACTCGGCACAAGCGACTTGTGACACACCAAGTGCACTGACCGCTGTTGCCACGCTCAACGCGCTCAACCGTAGCGTACCTACTGTGATTCGCTTTGACGCGTGTTTTTGACTGATAGACTCTTCATCCTTGATGCTATGCGCAACACGCAACTTTGTCATACTGACTCTCTTTATGATATCTCTACAAATATGTGAATAACGGTTCGCTAAGTACCGCCAAGGGTATAGCAATCATCATACTATACTCATTGTGCTTTCAACTATCTCCTTTACCTTTTGTTAATAAATAGGACAGCACGGTGTAACATAGAAGTGATAACGAGCCGCAGTTTTTATGAATAGTAATATGAACGACAGTAAATAATTGATACTGCTATGAATTATTTATCATATTGATACCCCATCGCTCGTGCTAATTTTTCACATTGGCACAGGGTTGTGATAAAATACGCCACCTGTTAATCGGCTACTCCGCTATATTTTTGGTCAATCATGGACTTATCCTTATGAGTGTTACTGTATTCAATCCCCGCATCGATGACGATGCTGTTGCTGAGACGACTGTCACCGCACGTGCTGTCACTGCACTCAAAGAAGCAAGTTCAGCCCAAGCGCCCGTCGAAAAAGCAGCGACAAAAAAGGTCTTTGTCACCACCCAAGGCTGTCAAATGAATGTCTATGACTCTGGCAAAATGCTAGACGTGCTAGGCGACTCACATGGTATGGAAGTGACTCATGATATCGATGAGGCCGATGTACTACTGATGAACACCTGCTCTATCCGCGAAAAAGCGCAAGAAAAAGTCTTTTCGGAATTGGGCCGCTGGCGCAAACTAAAAGAAAAACGCCCTGATCTTGTCATTGGCGTCGGTGGCTGCGTCGCTTCACAAGAAGGCGATAATATTCAAAAGCGCGCGCCTTATGTCGATATGGTATTTGGCCCGCAAACCTTGCATCGCCTGCCAGAGCTATACGATCAATCAAACGAACAGCGTGAAATCGCGCCTAAAAACCGTATCGGTACGATTGATGTGTCATTCCCTAGCATCGAAAAATTTGATTTCTTACCAGAGCCAAGAGTAGAAGGCTACAAAGCATTTGTCTCTATCATGGAAGGCTGCTCAAAATATTGCTCATTTTGCGTCGTTCCTTATACGCGTGGTGAAGAATTATCGCGTCCACTTGATGACGTATTGGCTGAGATTGACAGCCTTGCTGCTCAAGGTATCCGTGAAATCAACCTATTGGGTCAAAACGTCAACGGCTATCGCGGCGAAAAAGACGATGGCAGTATTTGCCGTTTCGCTGAGCTGTTGCACTATGTCTCGCATGTCGATGGTGTCGAGCGTATTCGCTATACGACTAGCCATCCGCTAGAGTTCACTGATGATATCATTGACGCATATGCCCAATTGCCAGAGCTAGTATCGCACTTACATCTACCGGTTCAGAGTGGCTCAAATGCAATTTTGGCAGCGATGAAGCGTAACCATACGATTGACGTTTATATTAATCAGATCAATAAGCTAAAAGCCATTCGTCCAGATATTCACTTGTCGAGCGACTTTATCATTGGCTTCCCTGGTGAAACTGATCAAGACTTCCAAGATACCTTGAACTTGGCAAAAGAGTTGAACTTCGATCACTCTTACAGCTTTATCTACTCTAAACGTCCAGGCACGCCAGCCGCTGAGTTGCCAGATGATGTGAGCTTCACTACTAAAAAGGCTCGCTTGGCTGAATTCCAGAAAGTCATCATTGACTCAACACTTGCTAAAACGCATGAAATGGTCGGTACGACGACACGCGTCTTGGTTGAACAAGTTGCCAACCGTCATCCTGATTGCTTAATCGGTACGGCAGATAACACTCGTACCGTTATGTTCCCTCATGATGTCGAGAAAATGGATGAGCTATTAGGTAAACTTGTGAGCGTACGTATTACTGATTTTGTCAGCCCGCACATGGTGAAAGGTGAGCTAATCGAAGTATTAGCATAGTGGTTAAGGTAACAGTAGTTAAGTTATAATTTTGAGTAAGAATGAGAAAAAGCCGTTCACTGTAATAGCGAACGGCTTTTTTGTGCGTGAATATTAACTATCACTATTCTGATAACCAATCTGTCTTCCGTAACTGTTGCTTGGTCTCGCGGCGACGTTTTTTTCGGACGATGTCGATATCTTCTTTCTCATGGATGCCACCTTTTCTTAACAGTGGATCCAATGCCAAATAATTACGCGGTTTGACAGTGCCTAGCGAGTGCTGTGCACCTGTTTCAGCCTGTTGATCTAGCTGCCGTTCAATCTGTTTGGCCTTTTTTAAGGTTTTTTTTAAGCTCATATTTTTATCTATTCTTTGATTTTTTTGAGATACCAATGCCGAAAATCATCTTAGCGAAGAAATCGAGCGCAAATAGTACACTTAGTACATTTAGCTCGATTGACACCGTCGTGACTCGCTATGGTTTTACTCATTAGCCTTTAATACACATGACCTGCTTAAGCGTATGCACCACCTCAACCAAATCCGTTTGATTGGCCATCACTTCATCGATGTCTTTATACGCTTCGGGTATTTCATCTATGACACCTTTGTCTTTGCGACACTCGACGCCATCCGTCTGCGCTTTTAGCTCGTCGATGGTGAATGCTCGCATAGCTTTACCTCGGCTCATCTGTCGTCCTGCCCCATGTGAACATGAGCAAAACGATTCTTCTGCGCCCAGACCACGTACGATAAAGGATTTTGCGCCCATAGATCCCGGGATAATCCCAAGCTCACCTTCATAAGCACTGATCGCACCTTTACGCGTCACATAGACTTGCTCACCGAAATGCACCTCTTCATTAACATAATTATGATGACAATTGATGGCTTCTTTGGTCAGCTGAAATCGTGGCAACCCTGCTTGTGGCGACTGCAATGACTTAATGACAAGACGCATCATCTCACGGCGGTTCTCTAACGCGTAGTCCTGCGCCCAGCCCACTGCTTCGACATAATCGGCAAAGCTATCAGACCCTTCGGCAAAGTAAGACAAATCTCGATCTGGCACATGACCAAAGCGAGATTGACGTTCTTTTTTGGCAAGGTTGATGAAATAGCGACCTATACAATTACCGATGCCGCGGCTGCCAGAATGCAGCATAACCCAGACATCATTGTTTTCATCCAAGCACAACTCAATAAAGTGATTACCACCGCCCAATGTACCCAACTGCTTTGCCCAAGTACGCTCAAAACCTTTGAGCATTTTGAGTAAACCCGGGTGTTTATCAGTAATCGGTTTTAGGCGTTTTCCTAGTGGGTCAAGCGTTGAGTTCTTGGCTTGGATTTGCTTGTGCATGTTGAAGCCGACTGGCACTTGTTGCTCAACGATCGATCGTAACGACCGTAAGCTATCAGGCAGATCACTCGCTGTCAGTGACAAACGTACTGCGTTCATACCGCAGCCAATGTCTACCCCTACTGCGGTAGGAATGATGGCTGACTTGGTCGGTATCACGCTGCCGACTGTTGCGCCTTTGCCAACGTGCACATCGGGCATCACTGCAATATGTGAATGTACAAACTCTAGCTGGGCTAAATTGCGTAACTGCTGCATCGCACCTTGCTCAACGTCCGAGGTATAAATCTTGACGGGTACGCCATGTTTACGATTTTCGTTTAATACTAATTGAATGCTCATAATTTATTATTTCCATTTTGTTATTTTTATAACCATGCATTTTCTATAATTACCAGTTTTCATAATTTTTAGATATTACTTATCTGTCTCAATTAAACAAAAAGTTTAATAAGAAATAAAATTAATAAATTATAAAATTTAGGTAATAAAAAACTGTATTCTTATTAATTAAAAAATCAATAAAAATGCATGGTTGACTTATTATGGACGTTTTAAAAAAATATAATATAGATCGGAACCGTCGGCCACAGCGTAAATATTATACGCATAGAAAAGCTTTAGCTAAATCATAGCCTGAGTCGCTTTATTAGCAATAACGGTAAAGAAGAATGTTAGGTAAACAGATAACAGCAGGCGCAATATGGCTTAGCACAATCGCAGAGCAAATTTGGCACAGTAGACCTAGAAAAGAGATAGCGCAAGTAGATACAGAACGCTATTCGCTGATCTCGATAGATGGGATATCACTCAATAGCTTATATAAAAATTTAGCCAAACCTTTTCGAAGGTGTCATTGCTGTCATGTGGTTTACACATTTAATCTTTAAAAACGTCTTGGTAGTTATATAGGACACGATGATTCCTCCATAGGTTGTGGCTAATGTCAGGGCGACAATAGCAGATTAATTGAAACGATTTATCACTTATGAAAGATAAGCGATATAAACCAATGAGCCAATAATAACGATTTAAAAATTAAAGTCAATAATTAGTTTGGCTTGTATAGAAAATAATTTAATAAACGTGTGTTTAATTAATCACTTTAATTTGAAATCTTATCGGTAGTTTTTAAGCTATAAAACTATTTAACACTTCAGCCAATAAAGCAGCAGCAATGATTATAAATATCACCCCACAACCACGATTGAGCCATGCTAAGCGATTACCAACATCAAGCCAGCTTGCCAGCTTTTTGCCACCTAGCGTATATACGATTTGCCAAATCGTTTCGCTCAAAAACAAGCCGATGGTCAATAGGACGTATTGTGGCCATAGTGGTGCACTAAAATTGATGAACTTAGGAAAAAAGGCTGCAAAGAACAAAATGGCTTTCGGGTTAGATAGTGATACCCAAACACCCGTACGAAACAAGGTCATGTTGCTCGGCGCTATCTTAGTAGCAGCACTAGATAGAGAACGTGGCTGCGGTGTACTAGGCGCACCGTCAGTGGCAGCATAGTCTGCTGCTACCTCTGCACTCAACTCTTTAGCATCACTCATCAAGCTACCGTCGCCAGCATCGCGCCAAGAGCTGATACCCAAATAGATTAAATATGCCGCACCCACGGCTTTGATAATGGTCAGTAGCCACGGTGACTGGCGACTGATTACGTCCAACCCAAGCAGTGTCGATAGCAGTAATACAAACAAGCCAAGGCTCAGACCTGCTAGCGTCCATAAGGTTCGTTTAACGCCATAGTTCATGCCGTACTGAAATGCCAGCAGCATATTAGGACCAGGGGTCGCTGAGATAAAAAACGTACTTGCGAAAAACACTGCAAACAGATGCCAAGACATCAACCCACCCCTACTTTGTCATGTGTAAATGGTTCTAATATGAAAGGCTATACGACTTAAATATGCGACTAAAAAATAAACACCGCCATTCAGACGGTGTCATTTATACCTATATATCAAAAAGTCTCGAAAAAATTATTAAAGGACCGACACGCCTTCTACTGAATAATTATGATTGCATAGACGGCTGAGTCGTACAACTATCTAACAACTTCTTTAAGAATGCATCGCAGCGTTCAATTTCGCTAAGCTCCACATACTCATCCGCTTTGTGCGCCTGTTCAATACTACCAGGGCCGCAGATAATCGTTGGGATACCTGCATTGGTAAACTGACCGCCTTCAGTCGCGTAAGCCACTTTATGACGCTCATCATCTCCTGTCAGCGCAGCGATTAACGATTGTAGCTCAGCGCTATCATTGTCAGTCATTGCTGGTACGCTTTCTTCTTGCATCAGCTCAATACCAGTCTCTGGCGCACGCGCTTGCATTTGGGCGTTTAGTTCAGCGACTTTTGCCTGAATGGGCGCTAGTATATCGTCTTGTGTCATGTGCGGCAGGTTACGATAGTCAAAAGTAAACTCGCATAGGTTGGGTACGATATTGGTCGCTGTACCACCATGTATGGTACCTACTGACAATGTCGAATAAGGCACTGTAAATAATGCATCGTTATCATCACGAGCACTCAGCTCTTCAGCAAGCGTATCTACATAGCCCACCAATCTGCTGGCGTAGCTAATCGCATTGACACCTTGTGCAATCAGTGACGAATGCGCCGACTTACCATGTACACGGCAACGATAAACCGCGATGCCTTTGTGTGCAACTACCATGGCCATGTTAGTCGGCTCACCAACGATACAATAATCAGGCGTGATACCGCGTGCTTTTAGGTCTGCCAAAATCAATGGCGCACCCAAACAGCCAACCTCTTCATCGAACGACAATGCCAAATGCAACGGACGACGTAGCTGACCATTGTTTGACAACTGCACGGCTTGCGGCAATACTGTTAGCGCACAAGCGATAAAGCCCTTCATATCACACGAACCGCGACCATATAGCTTATCACCGCGTATCGTCGCCGTAAACGGCTCTGAAGACCACGCTTGTCCATCGACAGGTACAACATCGGTATGACCTGATAAGACCAGACCGTTATTGATAATATTAGCGTTTTCGCCAGCGGGTACTGTCACAAACAAGTTAGCTTTGGTTTTAGCTTCATTAAAGGTCAAATCTACCGTCAAACCCAACTGCTCACAGTACGACTTTACATCGTTAATCAAAGCCAAATTAGAATGGCGACTGACCGTATCAAAGGCGATGAGACGTGTTAACCAATCGAGGCTTTGAGTAGGATGTTCGACACTTTTCAGCTGAACTTCGCTGCTACTGCTGACGTTATCGCTATTACTGACGTTGTCGATATTACTACTGTTATTTTGGATCATAAAATATCCTTACTACAATTTTCAGAACTATGATGTGTCAGAGCTGCCTTACGATGGATTGTTATGATTCATCACATCAACCACTGGCGGCATTGGTTTTGGTAGCTTACCTTCTGCCTGTAGCTCTTTGGTTGTTTTGGCATCGATAGACAAACCAGCGATGAGCGCGATATCTTTGACAGCCTTACGCTTACGCGTGGCAAAGCTTACTGGTACCATACGAGCAAATTCATAGATATAAAGATAAGACTCTTCCCCACCTTCAAAATCTTCATCATCTTCGAGACGAATTGCGCCAATCTTAGCCAAATCAGATAGCATCTCGTTTTCTTCACTGGTCAAACCACAATCAGTAATGCCGAAACCGGTCATAAAACCGTTTGCCCACTGTTTCAAAGCCATCACGCGCTCGTATAAATCATGTTCATCATCTGGGATGAGCGGCATATACGCGTAGGCATCATCTTTGTCTTTTAGCTGAAACACGATGTCTTCCGCTTCTTCTGTCAGCAAGGTCAATGCAGGCTCTGGTAATGGAGCAAAGCTGAGCTCCTCAAACACCTTAGCCCAAGTTGCTTCGTCGGGCGCATTACAAGCCGTCATAAGCCCTGTCATCATGCCATGCACTTCGCTGATAGACACGTCAGTCCAATCATCAAACGCAGTCAGCCAAGTATTCCAGCCAGAGATATTATCATTCATAATAGATGTCC
>Ga0209295_1000313_pt1 | contig 30399 bp, 24 predicted proteins | sample Porto_5metaG_FD_187428 | JGI IMG/M metagenome (GOLD analysis project Ga0209295, IMG submission 187428) | Marine algal microbial communities from Porto, Portugal - Porto_5 metaG (SPAdes) (version 2) | ecosystem: Host-associated > Algae > Red algae > Unclassified | place: Portugal: Porto... | reverse complement strand
ATAGCGTGTAAGTCGATACATAGTAACGCACTCATGTGGCGCGCTATCGACATACTATATATAAATGTATTTAAATAAAACAGGGTATGGCTAAAATCGATCAGTATAGACAATAATATGTCATTATCACTTAATACTTTATTTTTAAACTAATTTATTCGCAATATTACTTTATCTTCTTGCTTAATCAACTTAGAGACATTGCATAATGTATGGACGCTCTAGATATGAGGTTAAACAGGTCTATAGTATTTTCTTTAGAACATTGGCAAACCGTTGACCCGCACTCCGAAATACGCCTGATACGCGATTGTTTTGAATCGCTTCAGGTTCACTTTTTTCACTACGGCGGAATTGCTCACTCTGACTATATAGCAATGTGCCAAAAGCCGTCTGATAAACACGGTCATTCACTTGACTATTTAGTAGCTTAAATGACTCGTCATTATCGAAATGATTATAAGCACTGATAGCAGGATGGGTATTGGTCAGTACGACAGGCATTTTTAGTAGCTTTTTGGCAAAGGGTATCATACCTTTAATCGTACTACCGCCACCAGTCAACACAATCCCTTTATCGATATAGCCTATCAAACCTGCTTCATGTAATTGACGCGCTACTTCAGTAAATATCTGAACGTAACGAGCTTCAATAATACGTGCCAAGTTATAGATACCAATGTTTATTTCGTCGCCCGAGCCTTGAGGCTTGAATAAAAAGAAGGCGCTTGGATCGACACTATTAACATCAGCTGTACCATGAGACTTCTTCAGTTTTTCAGCTTCAATCATGGAAATACCAAAATCAGCTGAAATATCCATTGTCACTTCATGACTGCCTGTTGCTATACAATGTGTAAAAATCAACTTATTCTCTTTATACACACAAATGCTAGTCGTACTAGCACCGATATCTACTAAGCAAACGCCTTGCTGACGTTCCTCAGTCATTAAACTATACTCAGCACTGGTCACTGCATCGAAAACAATATGATCAATACCGACATCACAACTTTGTAATAGCTTTTGGATATTCTGACGGCTGGCAACAGGCATCATCATCATGTGGTACATCACGGTGATATTGTGTGCCATCATCTCGATGACATCATCCACCATAAAGTCTTGCTCATCAACATAGATACCTTGCTGACAGCAATGCATCAAATAATAGTCAGATGATAGGTCACGCGATTTTGCATTGGCCAGTGCTTGTACCATATCTTGGGCACGTACCGCTTCATCTTCTACTTTGACCTCTCCAGCACTGTTTTTGCTAGATAGCTCAGGGGTCGCAAGCGTTAACCAAACACTATGTACACGGCAGTTAGCGGTGTCTTCCGCTTCTTGAATGGCTTGCTTAATAGCACCTTGCAGACGTTCGCGATGCTTTATTTGACCTTGATAAAAATCGCTGTTTTTAACTTGTCCTACGCCCAAAATACGGATGTCTTTTGCAGAGACAACATTGCCTATGACGACATATACTGCCGTGGCACTTAGATGGACAACAACCAGATTTTCATTATTTTTCATGGTACCAGACAAATTATCGCTAAACAAAAGAGCAAGTGATACCCTTCTATTAAATCATTAAAAAAAGCGTTACTAATACGCTATGATGTTGTATATATTTTATTCAAACTAAATAAACCGTATTAGCTCACATCGGTTATGCATAGATGTATTGCTTACTTAGGCTATTCTGATTCAGCACTCTGTGTTACGTTCCAAGCGATGGTAAAACCATTTTTATATCGTAAATCTACAGACTGTATATCATCTCGACGCGTACTTAACTGATTGCCAAGCAGCTGGCTTAAATTCAGTAGTTTTTGCGCCGTATTTTCATTGTCTACAATCACACGTAGCCCATTGTCAAAGCGGATTAGCCAAGTCATTCTCGGTGACAGAATGATATCTTCGACCTGCATACCAAGCGGTGCATACCAATCATTGACCTGTTGCATTTGTTGCATAATAACTGGTGCTTGAGACATCTCACCCTGTAGGGTCGCAAAACGTTCTTGTGTTAAATCTCTACTATCAGCAGGAACAAACACAGCCCCTTTTGCATCAACCAAACGTTCTGTACCAAAATTAGCCACTGCTTGCTTGGGTAATGCTTTGACCACGATGCCACGTTGCCAATCCCGAGAGATACTTACTTGGTCTACCCAAGCTAAACCCATCGTAATATCTCGCAATGCTTGCAAATCAGAAGTAAAGAAGCTACTTACTTGTTGCTGTTCCATCACGTCTTGCAATGAGTGATACTGAGCAGCGGACAAACCTTGATTACTGACATAAATATTTGCTGGCGGTGCATCACGGAGCGCTTTGCCGCCCATCATTAATATTAGCACTAATAAACCTAAGACCAGTACCATAAATAGGTACTTTACTGTTGCCGGTATTTGGAGCTTAGATTTTGGGCGACCGGCTTTATCACTCATCAAGTCAGTTACCTCGTTGACAGTTTGAGCCATAACGACCTTTGTCCCTATATTTGCATAAAACTGATCATGCTATTTATTAATATAAATCTGCGTATTTTTGGCAGAAGCTAGTTAAGTCGATATGTTATCAAATTTTATTAAAAATATAGCTCATATATAGCGATTACGCTCATTTAAACGTAACATTTTTCTTAAATTATGAATAAGTTATCAGTTGTATTCATAAAACAACATAAATATCACCGAAATAGACCTATTCTTACAATATTAACGTATTTTATGGTTAAACAATAGCCAAACACCAACTAGCAGCGACGAATTTACACAAGTTTACACGAAGCTGTGGTATAGCAGCTCTAGTGACACAAAGAGTCATCACTATCTGCTTAATTCAATTGATTTGACAGTTATAGCGTTTGTGCCAAAATATGCCAGCATAGTGCATCAAAATCTAATCCACGAGCTTTGGCCGCCATCGGAACCAAACTGTGACTGGTCATACCTGGTACGGTATTAATTTCGAGTAACCAAAAATTGCCTGCTTCGTCTTGCATAGCATCGATACGCCCCCAGCCTTTTGCATCTACTGCACGAAATGCTGCAAGGCTTAAATCTTGCAGGTGCTTTTCATCAGCAGCGCTCAATCCACAGGGGATATAGTAACTGGTATCGTTACGATTGTACTTGGCTTCAAAATCATAGAAATTAGTGATATCAGCAGGTTCAAGACGAATCACTGGATAAGCTTCATCATCGATAATCACAATCGTGAATTCGCGACCTGTAATCCAGCGCTCAGCCATCACCGCATCACCACATTCCACTGCAGTTGCATAAGCCGCAGGCAATTCATCGAGATGATTAACCTTGGTCATACCAATGCTTGAACCTTCATGAACTGGTTTAATGATAAGTGGCAGACCTAACATATTAACCACTTGCTGCCAGTCCGTATCAGCCGTCAATAATGAAAATGGTGCAGTTGAAAGGCCGCAACCTTGCCACAGTTGCTTGGTACGTACTTTGTCCATGCCCAGCGCAGAAGCTAGAATCCCTGAGCCAGTTTGCGGTATATCAAACCACTGCAATACGCCTTGCAACAAGCCATCTTCGCCGCCGCGACCATGCAACACATTAAACACGCGGTCATATTTGCGTAGCTCAGTGATGTCTTGGTGCTTTGGATCAAAGTGAGTGGCATCAATACCTTGGTTTTGAAGCGCTTGCAATACTGCCGCACCACTGTCCAAAGACACGCTACGCTCATTGCTACTGCCACCATAAATAACGGCTACTTTGCCAAATTGACTGGCATCTTTTGTATGAGTCGTCGCGTCTAAAGATGTGTCATTGATAGCTGCATTTTGAGTGCTATTATTGTCTTTATTATCAATTGTCATGAGGATCGTCCCTAAATTTTAGCTTACTTAATATAAAGGTTATTGGCAGCCAAATCGATAGCAATTTGTCCTACATTGCCAGCGCCTTGGGTAATCAGCATATCGTTGGCTTTGAGCAAACGCTGCATAACAGGGGCTAAATTGTCTTTATCAATAATAGTCGGTTCAACTTCACCGCGCAAACGGATACTACGCGCTAGTGACTTGGTATCAGCGCCGGTAATTGGACTCTCACCTGCTGAATAAACATCTAATAACAATAGCTCATCAACACTCGATAGCACTTCTACAAAATCGTCGTAGCAATCACGGGTACGGCTATAACGATGCGGCTGAAATAGCATCACTAAACGACGATCAGGGAAGCTTTGACGAGCGGCTTTGATGGTTGCATCAACTTCTTTTGGATGATGACCATAATCATCAATCAATAAGACATTACCATCATCGATATCGACAGAAGCGTGCTGCTCAAAACGACGGCCCACGCCTTCAAATTTTTGCAGGGCGCGCTCAATCGCTGCATCATCAACGCCTTCATCGGTCGCCATGGTGATAGCAGCAAGCGCGTTATAAACGTTATGTGTACCAGGAATGTTTAACGTTAGGCGTAATGGCTCACGGTCACGGCGCAGTACGGTAAAGTGAGTCTTAGTCCCTTCTGTCACCAAGTCTACAGCTTGTACATCATTGAACGGCTCCAGACCAAAGGTCAATACTGGACGACCGATATCATCAATCATTGCATACAGCTCAGGATCGTCACCGCAGACCACAGCCAAACCGTAAAACGGCATGTTTTGTAGAAACTGGATATAAGCGGCTTTTAATTTATCAAAGCTGTTTTCGTAGGTTTCCATATGGTCTTGGTCGATATTAGTCACAATCGCTGCCATCGGATGCAATGACAAGAACGATGCATCAGACTCATCAGCTTCTGCTACCAAGAAACGGCTGCTACCCAATGCCGCATTTTTGCCTGACGCATTTAACTTACCGCCGATGACATAAGTAGGATCTAGTTGTCCTTCTGCCATCATTGTGGTTAGCAAACTGGTCGTCGTCGTTTTGCCATGCGCGCCAGCAACTGCGATACCATGACGATAGCGCATTAGCTCACCAAGCATATCGGCGCGGCGTACTACTGGCAGGCGAGCTTCAAGCGCTGCTTTTACCTCAGGATTGCTACGATCAATCGCTGATGAGACAACGATAACATCAGCATTGGCAATGTTTTTAGAGTCATGGCCAATCGATATCTCAATACCGATTTGTTGTAGACGCTTAGTCACCAAACTTTCTGCAATATCAGAACCACTGACTTGATAGCCTTGATTGTTCATTACCTCAGCGATACCGCACATGCCTGAGCCACCAATACCGATGAAATGCAAATGCTGAATACGGCGCATTTCTGGTATTTCGATCAAACGCTTAGGTAGAGCTTTCGCAGAGGTAGGCATAAGGATCTCTCTTTATTAAAGGTCAATAAAATTTAGTAAATTCAAATAAGGTGTATAGATGACAGACTATAGCGATTGCCAAATAATGTCAGCAACTTGTTTACTCGCACTACGGTTGGCCAACGCATGGCCTTTTTTTGCCATCGCCAAGCACTTCTCTCGATTGAGTGCGCCAAGCTCGTCACTTAGACTCTTGGCAGTTAACTCTGACTGCGGCAATAGAATGGCAGCATCATGTGAGGTCAGCGTGCGTGCATTGGCCGTCTGATGGTCATCCACTGCATGCGGTAGCGGTACAAAAATAGCGGCGATGCCGACGTTTTGAATTTCGGTCACGGTCAACGCACCTGCGCGGCAAACGATGATATCTGCCCAGTTATAAGCTGCAGCCATGTCATCAATAAAAGGCTGTACAGTAAACTGATGGTTATTTATATCTTGTTCGTTATAAGCCGCTTGCGTGGCTGCTTCATTGTTGCGTCCACACTGGTGTAGGACTTCAAATGGCTGATCTAGTAATGCTAATGCTTTTGGTACTGTATCATTTAATACCTGAGCGCCAAGTGAACCGCCTACTACCAACAGCTTAAGCGGTGAACTGTCATTTATATCGTAGCGTACCGTTGGCTCTACGACACCAGTGATGGCATTACGCACAGGATTACCCACTGTCTCAAGCTTGGCATCTTGCTGACTATTGGCAAAGGTATTCTCGAACGCTTGTAATGTCTTGGTCGACAATTTAGATAGGTAGCGATTGCTCATGCCAGCAATGGCATTTTGCTCATGTATAATCAACGGGATGTTAGTCATGCGCGCAGCGATACCGCCAGGTGCAGTAACATAACCACCGAACCCAACGACCACATCAATCTGATTACTACGAATCACTTTTACGGCTGCCATCGTCGCAGATAGCAGAGTCATTGGTAGCTTTAATAGTCGACCAACGCCTTTGCCACGAAGTCCTTGCATATTAATAGCATGAAAAGGATAACCTGTCGGCTCAACCAAACCATTTTCCATACCGTTTGGCGTTCCTAACCAATGAATCACCGCACCGCGCTGGGTCAGCTCGTCACTCACTGCAAGCGCTGGAAAAACATGCCCGCCCGTACCAGCTGCCATCATCAATATATGCGGTGTTTTCATGAACGCCTGCCTATCTTTACTTTATTTATATGAAGGGTTTATCTCACTGCGGCGGTAACAATTATGAAAAATAATGACCTAACCAAAGCCCGCATAGTATAGAGGAAATTATTGTCTTATATACAGTACTTTATGCAGCAAAAATAACAAAAATCCAAGCCATGATCGGTCATAGCTTGGCGTCGCGTAATACTAGTAAACGATAAGAAAATCCAATGACTAACAATGCCTCAAAATACGGATTTTACGTAGTCAAAATATTCCTGAACTCAAAGCATTCCTGAACATAGCAAAAGCTACGCAGTAAATTTATTCTCAATCGCCATGATAAAGTCGGTCGCGATATCTGTACCGCATTGATCATCAATCTCACGTACGCACGTTGGGCTAGTAACGTTAATCTCAGTGATACGTCCACCGATCAAGTCTAGACCAACGAACATTAGGCCTTTTTCTTTAACGATTGGCGCCACAACTTCTGCTACTTGGCGTTCAATATCAGTCAATGGCATAGCAACACCACTACCGCCAGCTGCTAGATTACCACGGGTCTCGCCTTTGGTTGGAATACGGGCCAAACTATAATCTACCACGACTCCATCGACGATCAATACGCGCTTATCGCCTTCTTTAATCTCTGGCAAATAACGCTGCGCCATAATCGGCAAAGTCTCAAGCTCAGTCAGTATCTCCAACGTCACACCAATGTTTGGACTGTCTGCAGTCAAACGGAAGATACCAGTGCCGCCCATACCATCTAATGGCTTGACGATGACGTCCTGCTGTTCAGCGATGAACTTACGAATGTGTGCTTGTTTGCTAGTCACAATCGTTGGACTCATATAATCACTGAACCACGTCGCAAACAACTTCTCATTGCAGTCGCGAATCGCCTGTGGATCATTGACCACGAGCACGCCTGCTGCTTTAGCATGGTCAAGCATATAAGTGGCATAAATAAAGCGCATATCAAACGGTGGATCTTTACGCATCAAAATCACATCATAGTCGCTGACTGGCCCTGTGCTTTTATCACCCAACGTATAAAAATCTGCAGGATCACGTTTGACTGTAAACGGCTGCGTATCGACCATCAACTGACCACGGTCCAACCACAGGTCATGAATCTGACAATAACCAAGCTGATGGCCACGGTCTTGAGCCGCCCACATCATAGCGAGACTGGTGTCTTTTTTATAATTGACTCGCTCGATAGGATCTATAATAACGAGTATTTTTAGCGATTTTTCTTGTTTTTGTTGGCTCATGATAAGACTCACTTACATTATATTATTAATATGAAACACACCTATTAAACAACATCAGTGCCCAACTATACGCCGTACTGCTCACGGTAGTGTTGCATTTTGGCTAACTGGGTCGCGTCTTTATGCTGGCCGTTTTGTGCACCATGGTCATCCGCCAAATAACTGATCAAATCATCGATATCGACCAATGCACGTACCGGCACTTCTAGTGTCGCGGCAAGCTCTTGGATAGCAGAATGCTCTGCTTGACCTTTTTCTTTACGATCAAGTGCTACGATAATACCAGCAACGCTTGCGCCTGCTTGCTCTAAAATCTCGACCACTTCGCGCATGGCTGTACCCGCTGTGATGACATCATCAAGTACCCAAACGGCCTTGCCGGTTACGTCAGCACCGACCAAATTGCCGCCTTCGCCGTGAGTTTTGGCTTCTTTACGGTTATAGCCCCATTTGGCGTTAATGCCATGATGTAGCCATAACGCTTGCGCTGTCGCTGCGACAAAAGGAATACCTTTATAGGCCGCACCAAAGATGACCAGCTCTTGCTCATTATCGCCATTATTTGCCGCACTCATTTGTGCCGCCAAGGCATCTGCATAACCGCGTGCTAGTAACGACAACATTTCACCAGTCGCAAGCAAGCCTGCATTAAAAAAGTACGGACTGATACGACCAGACTTTAGGACAAACTCACCAAACTTTAGCACTTGGTTGTCTAGAGCCAGTTGAATAAATTGATGAGATGAAAATGTAGGGTCTTGAGGGCGTGTTACATGAGACATTATGACATTCCTATCAGCAAAAAGAGGGGACAAAAAATTTGCATTATTGTACGCATTATTGATCAGCTTGACCAACCATTGATCTCATAATCCTGCATATTGGCATAGCGAGTCAGCAAACCACTACGCGACGAGATATTAAAATAGCTTTGTCCATCTGCTCGGACTTGTATCTCCCAGCCCAAATGATAAGCGGCAACAATAATATGACCGGCAAATAGACGAATCTGACGATATGCGTGGCGTTGCGACGGCTCACAAACGATTTGACTGAGCAAATAGCTACGCACATGCTGGCATATTTCTGCAGCGCTATAACTATGATTGATACTCTTACGGGTACTACATTGCTTTAGCGCATGAACGGCCACACTACATGCCATGATATCCGTGGCCAAACTGCCCTCGCCTGTCTCAAACTGCTGCGGTTGTAGTATCACTTGCCAATCGTCGGCATACAGACTGTTGAGTAGCTCATCCGGATTATAACGTTTGGTCAATGCGCGCATAGATAATGCAGAATTTTGAGCCTTGCTGTCATTATTTGAATCGTTGTTTGACTCAACCCCTGTAGTGTTATCAGTCGGCAAGAACCCATAACGATTCAGTTTTGGATAAGCGCGAATCGCCTGTTGAATATCTGACATATCTAATAATGTCATATCTGATAATGTTAATATTAGTGGCTGCTCACTGTGATTCTGATAAAAGCTATCCGGCAATTCGATAAGCTGTGCCGCATTCAGCAATGATAAATGCTTAGCCAGTGCTTCTGAAGCAATCAGCGACCATTTCGATAAGCTGTTTGCATTGGGCTGATAGAATCGAGTCGAGTTACCATAAAGCCTGCGCAATTGACTATTTAGGCGACGAGCAGGCTCAGGTATATCACTCAATGGCCTAGCAGGATCAAGAGGAGATTGTTTGGGATCAAAGTTAGGGTGTAGGATCGCTGGTTGCTGGGAATCAGCTAATATAGACGATTGCGCAGCCTTGTTTTGGACATGACCTTCTGCCAGCTTCCCGCCTTCTGTTGCCAGATTAGCATGAGACAAACGGTCATCAGAAGTAGAAGGCTGGGACATGAAATCTCCATAGACTGTAAAGTATGAAACAAATAAGAACGATTATACCAAGGGCTATTTTACTCTTTAGGGCTTAACTCTAAAGGCTTACTCTTGATGGTTTAAAATATCTTGGTAGCCTGTCTGCCAATCAGCATAATCAAGCCAAGCTAACGGAATGTTGCTGTGCAAGCGTTTTCCTGTCACTGAGGTTTTTGTATTATCAATAGTAGGCGGTGTCTCGCCAACCTGCTCACTAAGCCAAACCCCTAGCTCAAACGTAGTAACAGGTCGATAGTCCGTCGCTAGATAAACAGGTTTTGGTGTTTCTATTGTCAACACTTTGGCGATGATATTGACCAAGTCGCGATCCATGATGCGGTTGCTCCAATGCTCAGCTGGCACTGGATCTTTATTTGGCTCACGAGCCTTACGTAGTCGCATTAGGCGCTCGCGCCCATAGATACCACTAGGACGGATGACCACCGCTTTATCACCAAAGCCTTGTTGCAGCGCTTGTTCTGCTTGCAATATGACCTTCGAGGCTTCACGCGCAGGCATGACAGGTGCAGTGTGCTCATCAATCCATTCACCATTGTCCTGACCGTAAATACCAGTAGAAGAAATGAATACCACACGCTCAATTTTGGTGAGCTGTGGAGCAAGCGTTGCCAAATGCTGACTAATCGCTAGATAACTGTCGCGATAACCGCGGGTCGAATACTCGTCAGGGGTGACGATAATCGTAATATGAGTAAACGCTTTTAGCTGGTCAACAGTCAACGTCAATGCATCTGCTTGTAGAAAATCCGCACTATCTACCAAATCATAATAATGTCGCTCACGACGGGCAAGACCAGTCACGCAGAGTCCATCCTGAGCAAGCCTATTAGTGACAGGCAGACCAATATCACCTTGCCCAATAATAAGTAAATTTTGCGTATTCATAATACATTATTCCTTTGCTACAACTATTACAGCACTTAGAAGCCATTTTGTTTAAATTAATGTCTAAATCAGTGTCTAAACCACTGACTAAATCAGTGCCTAAAAATACCGTCTGTACGATAGCTGTATATCATCATTGGCATCGATACGTTCTTGCCATTCGTAATTAGCATTGATACGTAATGCCTGTTTTTTATCAATGTCGTATTGCAGACCTACACTTGAGATCGGTTGCCAATAATGACCACGGATGTTGGATTCATCGCTGTTGCCATGATACCAATATGGTAATTGCAATTCAGCTTGCGCGCGTAACTGATTGTTAATCTGATAACGGCAGCCAGCATTGATGCCTGCGCCTAGACGAAAGCCTTTATTGATACCTCGTCCTACTTGCCCTGTACCTGCCAAAAACGTATAACACAACTGCGGCGGCATCTCACCAGTACCTGCAGCTGCTGTGCCAAATGCCCATGACCAGCCTTTTTCGTAACTCACGCTACCGACCAAGTGATCCGTACCTGCCTCTTGCGATCCATCGTTTACTCGCGTCGCCTCGATACTGGCACCCCAAGTATTGCCTTTTTTGGCAGTATTGACAGGGTTAAAAGAGCGACCACGAATCAACGTGACGTTTTGCAAGACCACACTGTCTGGCTGATTGGGCTTACTGTCATCTGTGTCATACAGTCGTAACGTCGCAGCCAGCCCTTCTAAGTTAAAAAACTGTGGATACCCCGATGCGTGGTCAAGCGTATCATGAAATCCCGCTCGAAACCCAACATCTATATAGTCATCATCGCCACGCTGCCCTATACCTATCGTGCCCAATTGTAGCGGATGCCTGTCTATCGGATTATTATCTGATACGTCGATTTGACGCTTGAGTAGTGTCTGCCCATCATCTGACATGCTCGATACGGGGTTGAGCTGCGCAGACTTGATCTCATTCACGGTTTGTTTGGCGCTATTATGATAGCCCAACTGCGCGCGCTGTTGTTTTTTCTCATTGAGCTGAGCTTGACGTAAGGTATTATCAGCAGGCGTATAAGTGGTACTTGCCAGCAACTGCTCATCATTTAATAACTGAATCACATCAGAAGGCACGACGGCATAAGACAGTTGGCTCAGTAAGTTTTGCTGCGGACGGACCACATCAATAAGACGTAGTATCTCAGAAGCACAATTGTCCGTGGTAAAATAATACGGCATCTTTAACGCTTTGGTTTCCCAAACGTGGCGCATAATCTGCTGCACTTCCGCTGGCGTCAGACTCAACTGATATGTCCACGTATCACGTTCATCATCTTGCAGATATTTCGCTAGCATCTCTGGATAAGGGTCAATTTCGATAGCGCTGTTATAGCTACCAATCATTGACTTGGTAGCGTAGATTGGGAAACTGTCGTTTGGATCACCGTCTACCGTATAGTTCAGTGCATAAGCCTTATCGATTTGGTTTGGATCGGCGATGCTCGCTTTTGAGTCAATGCGTAGCAACGTATGAGCAAATGCAGAGAGCGGATTGTCCAAGTACTCCTGCGCAAACATGATAGATAGCTGCTCAGGCGCTAATGTCGACATCCACTCATCCAACTCTGGACAGTCAGCAGATAGACTTGCAGCATCAATTGCTAGCACCTCTGCTAACCATGCCACTCGCGCTGGAAAACGGCACAAGACGGAATTATCATTGGTATCAGTTTTGGCTTGATCGTTATCAGTCGCTGGTGATGATGCCAATTCTTGTGAGAGTGCTACAAGCATCGCATCTAACTCTGCACCTGAATCTCGTTGACCTTTTTTACTTAAGAAAAAGCTCGGATCATCAACCAAACTCTCGGTTTTATTTTTACCCAATACGCTGTTTTTATCATCGTAAAAATACAATAAGCGTCGCCATGTTGTATGCTGTGCTAAATTATCTATTTTTACTTGCTGACGCCATGTTGATAGCAGTTGTTCTCTGGCTAAGCTTGATTCCGATAAAGTGCTATTCTGAATACTAGGTTCAGCACTACTGATATTATCCGGCTCAGATAATGCATCTGAATTAGAATAAGTAGGTGCTATGCTAGTAGGTGCTGTGCTAGATACGTCAGGTGACAATGTATCTGACTTAAGGACGGACAGCGGCGTTGGTAGAAATGCCTGTGTTTGAGCTGAGAGTAACAACCCTGCTACAGCCAACGGTAAACGCACGCGCAGGCCACACAGATTAATCGTCATTAGCGTACAACCCATAGGTATGGACGTCAGTTTTATAGACATGAGGTAAAATCTCGCACGTTATTATTCATACGCTATCAGCATTATGAAAGTTGCTATTTCAAAAAACCAAACACATAGCCTGCTATCGTTTAGCTATTTAGATAGATTGTCTATCACACCATTACCAATACTAGTATAAAAAGAGAGCATTATGCCTGCATCATTGACAAACTCATCATCTACGTCGTCAATGTCCATCAAAGATGGTCTACTATCGGCAGCCACTTGGCTGGCCTCACCCAATTACAATGTAAGGCCAAAAGATTTAAGTATTGACGCAATCGTCGTACACAATATCAGCCTACCACCGAATGAATTTGGTGCCTGCGACACTAATGGCAGACATTATGTAAAAGCATTATTCACCAATCAATTAGACTGGGATGCTCATCCTTACTTTCAAACAATTAAAGGCGCAGAAGTATCAGCGCATTTATTTATTGAACGTGATGGCGCTATTACTCAGTTCGTCAATTTCAACGAACGGGCGTGGCATGCTGGGCGGTCTAGCTACTTGGGTCGACCTGAATGTAATGATTATAGCATTGGCATCGAGCTTGAAGGGTCGGATTTTGTGTCCTTCACCCCTGCTCAATATGAGCAGCTAGCCAAAGTAATTGCCGCCATCTATAAGGCCTATCCCAAAACACGTCGCCACTTGACAGGCCATAGCGATATCGCGCCTGGGCGTAAGACGGACCCTGGTGATTGTTTTGAATGGGCAAGGTTGCGTCAGTTAGTTGCTGATGCAACAAAAAATGATGTGCCGTCGCATAAGTGATTTCCACACTCAATCCATTTATCTCAATAGTGAAAGTGATATAATTCGTCAGTTTTTTATCCATATCACATCGGCACATAACTCAATATACAACTTGGCAAGATAGGTTCTCATGGCAAAAAGTCGGTTATTTCGTTCAACCATGGTGGTCAGCAGTATGACCATGTTGTCTCGTATTTTAGGTTTGGTACGTGATGTTGTATTGTTGGGAGTTTTTGGTGCAGGTGGTTTGATGGATGCCTTTTTGGTCGCCTTCAAAATCCCAAACTTCTTACGTCGTCTCTTTGCAGAAGGTGCGTTTAGCCAAGCATTTGTGCCAGTACTGTCCGAATACAAAGAAAAATATAGCTTACAGCAAGTTCAAATTTTGGTCAGTCGAACCTCGGGCGCATTATTGCTAGTACTATCGATGCTGACAGTGGTGGTCATCTTAATCGCACCTTGGGTGGTGACATTGTTTGCCCCTGGGTTTGCCGATCAGCCTGATAAGTTTGCCATTACCGCTGATTTATTACGTCTTACCTTTCCATATTTGCTATTCATTTCTATGACCGCTTTTGCCAGTGGTATTCTACAAAGCTACGGCCGTTTTGCCGCACCTGCCTTCGCACCCGTGTTATTAAATTTATGTATGATTGGTGGCGCACTGATTTTTGCACCAATGTTTGATACACCGATTATGGCGCTTGGCTATGCTGTGGCTATCGCAGGTTTGCTGCAATTTTTGATACAACTGCCGCAGCTCTGGCAGCAAAAGCTGCTAGTCGCGCCAAAAATCGACTTTCAGCATGAAGGTGTTCGTCGAATTTTAAAACTGATGCTGCCTGCTATCTTTGGTGTCTCTGTCACTCAGATTAATTTATTATTAAACACCATTTTTGCCTCGTTAATGATTGGCGGGTCGGTCTCTTGGCTCTACGCAGCTGAGCGGATGAGCGAGCTACCATTAGGTCTAATTGGTGTGGCGATTGGTACCGTCATATTGCCAAGTCTGTCAAAAAGCGAAGCCCAAAAAGACGACGTCAGTTTCAAGAAAACCATCGACTGGGCAGCTCGTCTTATCATCTTGGTCGGTGTGCCTGCCTCGGCTGCCTTATTTGTACTGGCAGATGTATTGATGCAAGCACTATTTTTACGCGGTGAGTTTACCTTACGTGACGCCCAAATGAGCTCACTGGCTCTACGTAGTATGGCAGGTGGCATCTTAGGATTTATGCTCATTAAGATATTTGCTCCTGCATTCTTTGCGCGGCAAGACACTAGAACACCTGTCAAAATCGGCATTATCTCTGTCATCGCCAATATGATATTTAGTGTTATTTTTATCGGAATATTCTATTTCTTAGAGATACCGCTACATGGTGGTCTGGCATTGGCTACGACTGGCGCTGCTTTTGTAAACGCAGGCTTACTATATTACTTCTTGCACAAGCGTGATATTTTCCGTTTCGGTCCGCATTGGAAAAAGCTGTTTACACAGTTTGCTATTTCGACTGGCTCTATGATTGGTGTGCTGTATTTTATGCTACCTTACTTCCCTACCGATCAGGCTCAGTGGCAGCGTATCGTCGCACTCATCATTATGTGTGCCGTCGGAGCGCTGGTTTACGGTGTGGTATTGCTAGCGACTGGGTTCCGTCCGCGCCAACTAAAACACGGTTAGGATAAAGTATAAGCAAACTTATGACAGGCTTACGAAACCAAAACAAGCCTGTTATGAGAAATGACAATGTTCGCTGCTGATAATTGTCATAATAGATCACTAATGAATAAATGACATTTGAGATTTGATATGACAATGAAACAGCCAATCTTCCAGCGCTTGCCAATTCTGCTAGCAACTGGTGTACTAAGTACTGGACTACTTGTTAGCGGCTGTAGCAATAATGAAACGGCTGAAATGGCTGAAACGGCTACCGATAACGAAGATGTGGCAGCGACCGTTGATACCTCAGAAGACGTCTCATTAGACAATGATACGACTGACCAAGCGATGGCCAATGACAGTGCTAGCGAAACAGGCGAAATTACAGATAGCGCTGAAGACAAGACAACGATTGATAGTGACAATATTAATCCAGTTACCGATGCGACCAAACAGAAAAGCCTAGTAACCAATCCAACTCAAGCCGGTACGCCAGAGGATACTGTCAAGCAAGCCTTAAACAGCTTATATTATGGTGACGTGAAAGATGCGGCGTCATATTACCAAGTCGATATGGCAAACTTTGAAGAAGAGCTTGCCAATACTCAGTCTGCGTTTCAGCAAACGGTGGATGGCGTTACGATTACTGATACCAAATATAATGATGATAAAACTCGTGCCACCATCACTGGCGAGCTAATGCTAAAAGGACAGAGCGAACCTGCACCACTGACCTACCAGCTACAGAAGATAGAAGGTCAATGGAAGATTTTAGGTTAGAGCGTTTTAAATTAAATTGTTTCAGGCGCTTTATCTGAGATATCGTCTGACGTGACTGCTTTACCAAGCATCACAACATCAGCAATGAAGCCTTCCATATCACAAACCTCTGGCATATAGCCCCATTGTTCGAAGCCAAGTTTACGAAATAGCCCTAGACTTGGATGGTTATGGGCAAAGACAAGGGCGATAATATTTCGAATACCTAGGCATGGTGCTTGCGTCAACATCCAACGGGTTAGCAAACTGCCTAACCCTTTGCCTTGATAATCTTGATTTAGATAAATGCTAATCTCGGTACTGATATGATAGGCTGTACGCGCGTACAAATCACTAAAACTGCCCCATGCGACTATCGGTGCCTTTGTTTGATCTACATTATTTGATGATAGTGCTTTTACAACATATATCGGTCTGGTTGCGCTATCCAAATGTTCATCAAACCAAGCAGCACGCTCCTCTAGCGTAACCAATGCAAGATTGGCTGTTGCTTGTTTACCCGGTATGCTCTGATTATAAATGGCTAAGACTTCTGCTAAATCTTCTTTACTTGCACGCTGCACAACGAACTGCTCGGTAAGCTGATATGTCGATAGTTCGGTTGGTATAGTATTTAGGGCAGCATCAGACATAAGATCTCCATCGTTATTGGGGTTGTTTTTGTGAGGATTGGTATTAGCATCATTGGCAATAAGGAATAGCCACCCTATGCGCCATAGTTGCATTACACATAGACTATAGGATGTTAGTGTGGCTATTTTACTTTATAATGGCTGGTTTTAGACACATCAGTTTTAAACATAGATGTGTTTTTTCGTTTTTTATTTGGTCTCATCATAGCTGAAAACTTATGAAAACCTATTTTCTTGAGCAACTGATTTCGTCTCCGCATCCTTCATCTACGGATACTGCCCCTGTAGAGTTGGCATCTTGCGTGCTCACTATTGGCAATTTCGACGGTGTGCACCTTGGTCACCAAGCCATGCTTGCCCAAGTTCGAGAGATTGCACGTACCCAAAACTTGGGTGCGGCGGTCATGATATTTGAGCCACAGCCACGCGAGTTTTTTGCACCTGCCAAAGCGCCTGCACGTCTGACTAATCTAGCCGAAAAACAAGCGCTACTAGCAAAGTATGGCGTTGAAACCTTGATCGTAGCAGGTTTTGATAAGGAGTTTCGCTCGCTATCAGCACAAGCATTTGCCGATATAGTAGCCAAGCGTTTAAACGTAAAAGCACTAGTGCTAGGTGACGATTTTCGCTTCGGCCATGACCGTACTGGTGATAGTCAGTTTTTACGTGATTATGGGTTACATGTGACCAATTTGCATACGGTCACTGATAGTACTACCGATAGCGACAGTGTTGATACGACCGATAACGACGCTGCCCGTATCAGCTCTACTCGCGTTCGTGATTTATTATTGGCAGGCGACATTCAAGCGGCCAATCGTTTACTTGGTCGTGACTATGCCATCACAGGCGTGGTTGTGCGCGGCGATCAGATAGGACGAACGATAGACTTCCCTACTGCAAATATCGACTTACAGCGAATAAAGCCTGCTTTACATGGTATTTTTGCAGTTGACGTGGTGAGCTTAGATGATAATGGTAATGTGATAGCTAATGGCTTAATCGCTCGTGCTACTGACAGTCATACAGGTGTTGCTGGATTACGCGCGCATAGTTTGTTTGGTACGGCTAATATTGGCAAGAGGCCGTCTGTCGATAAAGGTGATGACTGGCGACTAGAAGTCCACTTTCCGCAGTTGCAAGCTGATTTATACGAATTGAACTTACACGTGCGTTTCTTACACTACCTGCATGGAGAGCGCCGCTATGATGGACTAGAAGCATTAAAAGCAGGTATTCATCAAGACGTTGCAGACTTACTTGAGTGGCGCGAAAAGCAAATTTAAGGTATTAAAGGCTTAGTGTTACTCCAGACACAAAAAACCCCGCGATAATACTAATATCGCAGGGTTTTTGTATCTTTATAAATTTTTACGCATCAGGATGTAAGCGTACATTAAGCTCATCGATGGTTTCTACCCATGCTGCATCTTTTTGCCATTCTTCTTGCAAGAATATGCGTTGATTATCCGTCCAAATGCTAGCCTCTGTCAGTTTTTCTTCTTTTGCTAAAGCATTCTTTTCAATGAAGTCATTGATTGCCTCGTCTGAGCTGTCTAGGCCTAACTGAGCAAATAGCTCGTTCATTGTGTATTCTGGTTCACCTAACATCTTTATCTCCTTAATGTTATTAATATAATCTTAGTTATTATTTAAATTGACACATTTATTGTAGCAAGCTTTATTTTAAAAGCTGTTAATCAACGTTTATCTAACGTTATCAATTGTATTAACGACAGATTGCTTTTGCCAACTCAAATTGCTGGGTGAATTTTTTCACTTATCGTAAAGACATAAAAAAAGCCCTCATATTTCAGAGGGCTTTTCTATACTACTTAATTTTTACTTTCTAAGTAAAATGACTACTTACGGTTTACGGTAGTAAATGTGCTACTGCATCACGCTCTTCACTAAGCTCTTGCTCAGTGGCTGCCATCTTCTCTTTAGAGAAATCTGATGATACGTCAACGCCGTCTACGATAGACCAGTCGCCGTTTGTGCAGGTGCATGGGAATGAGTAGATCAAACCTTCAGCAATACCGTATTCGCCGTTTGAGTAAACACCCATAGATACCCAATCGTTCTCATCAGTGCCTAGTGCCCACGTACGCATATGCGCGATAGCAGCGTTGGCAGCAGAAGCCGCAGATGAGGCACCGCGAGCTTTAATGATTGCAGCACCGCGCTGTTGTACTTCTGGGATATAAGTCGCTTCGTACCAGTCGCGATCAACTAAATCTAGCGCAGGCTTGCCGTTTACCGTACAAGCAGTTAGATCTGGATACTGAGTTGACGAATGGTTGCCCCAGATAATCATTTTTTTCACGTCATTTACAGTGCTGTCAGTCTTGCCAGCCAACTGTGCCATAGCACGGTTGTGATCTAGACGAGTCATTGCAGTGAAGTTGCGTGGATCAAGATCTGGTGCATTGCGCTGAGCGATCAGTGCATTGGTGTTAGCAGGGTTACCGACTACCAATACTTTTACGTCACGACTAGCGACTTCGTTCAGTGCTTTACCTTGTGCTGAGAAAATCGCAGCGTTGGCTTCTAGCAAATCTTTACGCTCCATACCTGGGCCACGAGGACGTGCACCAACCAGTAGAGCATAATCGATATCTTTGAATGCGACATTAGCATCGTCAGTTTGGACGATACCAGCCAACAATGGGAATGCGCAGTCTTCTAGTTCCATGACCACACCCTTTAGGGCGTCAAGAGCTGGCGTAATTTCAAGTAATTGCAAAATAACTGGCTGATCTTTACCTAGCATCTCGCCAGATGCAATACGAAATAGCATCGCGTAGCTGATATTACCAGCGGCACCAGTGACGGCAACACGTAAAGGCTGTTTCATTGACATTGAATACTCCCTAATTAATTATTAGATAATTCTAATGAACGATTATCATTTTAGATATCGACTTGTTTGCCGCATAGCAGCATGTATAAACCGAGAGCTAGTGTAGCACTTCATCGCACTGACCGTCTAGATACAGTCATAGACCCGTCAGGGATTATATTGTTACATTTTATACGAGAGAAATTTTTTAGAAGCTAAGCGCTTACATATAAAGTGCTAGAAGATTTTAGCACATAATAACTAAAGCATATTTTCACTGTATTATACGTAAATATAATGGTCAAAATAGTCAATTTGCACTATTAGATTGGACTAAGCGAGATGAAAGACGGTATCAAAAAAAGAAGTTTAAGCAGGTAAATAAGCAAAAGCTACCGTCCACCTGAGATGATAAATCTACTGCCGCAGCTGTCTACAACATCATGACAGGTACCAAAATCACTGCCTTCATAACATACATGTATATCGGTGAGTATCGATTGACGACGGCTGCCTTCTTGACAGATGAGGTCCACACTATTCGATGACATACCACTATTGAGACGGGTCATTTGGCTGACAAACCGTGACTTGGAGACGGTGTAACTATTACCCGTACTTAGCTCGTTCGGTAATTTTAATCCACCTGCATAATTGGTAATCTGGCGGAAATAACTGCTCGCACTGAGAGGACTACAGGCTCCATAACGTTGCCACGTTTGGCTACGTACCGTTGTATCAGGCATGATACGGTTGACGACTTTTAGCTGTAGCGGTGTAAGGCGTGGCTCGCTACCACGACCGCAGCGCTCACCATATCCCATATCCAGACCAGATACAGTCAACGAATAACCTTCCAAACACTGGCGCATACGTGCCCGCGTCGGCTGCAAATTACATAATGCTGGGGTCATCTCAATCATCAACACGCGCTGACCAGTCTTAACTGTACTAGCCGCCTGTACTGGTAGCAGTACAACACCTTGTATAAGCAGTAAAGCGCCGAAACTTATCGTTGCTTTGATACTACCTACGCTATGTTTGCTAGCCAAACCTGCACGCAGTTGCACCATAGAGTTAGCAGCCTTATTGCTCAGGTTTTTATTTGCCTTCGATAAAGAGAATATCCGATTAGATAACGAATATCTGGTTTTTGGCGACGTAGGCAGACTAAAATATTTTTTGATCATAGGACTGAAGGCAGTTAGTTAGCAATGATAAGACATAGGCTATAACTTAAATCATTAGACGCGATACATAAAACACGCATTGACCTAAGAACAAGACTGAAAAATAGGGTTTCCTATTAAGGCAATGGTAACAAAACGTTTTTTTTAATCTATAGCAAAAACGTAAACATTGACGACATCGTCAGGAAGCTCGATAAATGTTGATAAGTTACTGAAAGATAACGACTATAAAAGTTATCTTAGTCAGATGATTATGGCTTTGGCAAATTAGTATTGACCAATTGACAATTAGCAAAGCAGCAGACAAAGATAAACCACTAACAATAAATCATCAGTGGTTTATCAAATAAAAATCCAATGATTAAAAGCCAGCTGGCACCGTACCCATACGCTGAGTAATCGGCTGACCACGACCCAACAAACTGCTGTAGATAGTGGCGTTTTCCATTACGTGTTTGACATAGTTACGGGTTTCTGGAAAGGCAATCGACTCTACATACTGATCTGCGGCAAGTGAGCCGTAAACTGGCTGCCAGCGTTTGGCATTATTAGGACCAGCGTTGTAGCCTGCGGTTGCCAATACCGGCTGATAGTTGAGCTTGCCCAAGATATCACCCATATACCACGTACCATAGCGGATATTGGTATCACCACTGTTAGCACGGCTCGCACTATACGTCTCGCCTAGGTTGCGAGCAATATACTTTGCGGTATCAGGCATAACTTGCATCAGTCCACTCGCGCCCACGTTTGAGCGCGCAGAGGTCACAAAACGGCTTTCTTGACGCATAATACCGTACGCCCATGCCGGATCAATACCTGCTGACTCACTATAGCGCACCACTGAATCTTGGTGCGGCATCGGATGCGAAAGTGCGAGACTATCAACCCTATCAGTATTATCAACCGCATAAATCGCTCGATCGAGCCAGCCCATATCATAGGCTTGTCGAGCAGCGGCAATGATTAAGCTGTCATCACGATTGTCACGAGCTTGCTTCACTGCCCAGTTCCATTCGCGGTTAGCGTAACCACGGCTAGCGTCAGAGTTATATAACGCAAACGCACGAGCAAAGTTGCCATCTTGCATGACACGCGTGCGGTCAGCGGCACTAACGTTAGGCAAGTTACTACCACCTAGACGACTAGCATCGAAGCGCTGTCCAATTTTGTCTTTTGCCATCAGGCCGTAGTAATCATTGCTTTTTGCCAGATTTTGATACATTTTTTTAGATGTATTGCGCTTGCTACCATCGCTTGACTGCTCATATGCACGAGCTAGCCAATACTGCCACTGTGCTTCTTTTTGGGTTTCGCCGTCCATTTTTGAGATGGCTTCTACCACATCATCCCAACGACCGAAGCGAATCGCTGCCATAGCATAATCTTCAGCTTCTTCAAAATTAAAGTCATTGTCTAAGCTGTTGCGGAACCAATCGACTGCTTCAGCGTTAAAGCCATCATCCGTGTTGTGATTCATACGCTGTACACCAAGCGTACGATAAGCATAGCGCCGGGTTTCGTCATTCAATAGTCTGACCGCGCGCTGATTGTCTTGTTTGATATCAAAGTCTAACTGTAGCGCCGCCTCACGATAAGACTTGTCAGCCATACGGCCGATTGCGTACATATATAGGTATTGATTGGTTTGGCTTGCAGGCTCACGACCAAAACGGCTAAAGAAAGAAGATGGATTTAGCTGAATTTCACTGAGCGCAGAATACGCAATTGGTGTACCAAGGCGCGAAGATAACGCCATAATATCGCCGGTCTTACCTTTGCGTAGCATACGTTTAAGACGCGCAGCACGATCCTGATTGCTAATGAGCGCGTTGTTATTCATCTCCATCGCTAGCTGATCACATAAAGCGGGTTGCTTCTTGGTGGTCAGCCAAACATCAGATTTGGCTGCCATAGCACGCATGGTATCGCCGCCATTGTTAAACCCAAGCGCAACCGCACAGCGTTCACTGGCATCGGCATTGGTAATCAAATTGGCTACCTGTCTAACCGAGGCATAATCATTAGATCCTGCTTTGGTCTCCGCAAAATCAGCCACTAATTTCTCAGCCATAACCGTATCTGGATACTGACGTACAAATTGCGAGACAGCCGCTGAACTCTGTGAATTAAGATCTAGATTCATACGCCAATAAGTCGGATACATCGCAAACAAGCCGCCGCTCATGACTTGCTCATAGTTATAAAGCGCACTCACATCACCGCGATCTGCGGCGATAGCGGCTGCCATAAATGAGTCAATACTGCTGTCTTGCTGATAATCTTGTTGATAGTTACCTTCTTGCTGGTAGCTTTCCTCATCACCCCACGTCAACTCGGCACAAGCGACTTGTGACACACCAAGTGCACTAACCGCTGTTGCTACGCTTAATGCGCTCATCCGTAGCGTCCCTACTGTGATCCGCTTTGACGCGTGCTTTTGACTAATAGACTCTTCATCCTTGATGCTATGCGCAACACGCAACTTTGTCATACTGACTCTCTTTATGATGTCTCTAAAAATATATGAATAACGGTTCGATAAGTACCGCTAAAGGTTTGTTAATCATCATACTATACTCATTGTGCTTTCAACTATCTCCTTTACCTTTTGTTAATAAATAGGACAGTACGGTGTAACATAGAAATGATAGCGAGTCTTTGTTTTTACAAATAGTAGGACTAATGACAGTAAATAATTGATACTGCTATGAATTATTTATCATATTGATACCCTGTCGCTCGCGCTAATTTTTCACATTGGCACAGGGTTGTGATAAAATACGCCACCTGTTAATCGGCTATTCCGCTATATCTTTGGTCAATCATGGACTTATCCTTATGAGTGTTACTGTATTCAATCCCCGCATCGATGACGATGCTGTTGCTGAGACGACTGTCACTGCACGTGCTGTCACTGCACTCAAAGAAGCAAGTTCAGCCCAATCACCCGTCGAAAAAGTAGCGACAAAAAAGGTCTTTGTCACGACCCAAGGCTGTCAGATGAATGTCTATGACTCTGGCAAAATGCTAGACGTGCTAGGCGACTCACACGGTATGGAAGTCACTCATGATATCGATGAGGCCGACGTACTACTGATGAACACCTGCTCTATCCGCGAAAAAGCTCAAGAAAAAGTCTTTTCAGAATTGGGTCGCTGGCGCAAACTAAAAGAAAAACGCCCTGACCTCGTCATTGGCGTCGGTGGCTGCGTTGCCTCACAAGAAGGCGATAATATTCAAAAACGCGCGCCTTATGTCGATATGGTATTTGGCCCACAAACCTTGCATCGCCTGCCAGAGCTATATGACCAATCAAACGAACAACGTGAAATCGCGCCTAAAAACCGTATCGGTACGATTGATGTATCCTTCCCTAGCATCGAGAAGTTTGATTTCTTACCAGAGCCAAGAGTAGAAGGCTATAAAGCTTTTGTCTCTATCATGGAAGGCTGCTCAAAATATTGCTCATTCTGCGTCGTTCCTTATACCCGCGGTGAAGAATTATCACGCCCACTAGATGACGTATTGGCTGAGATTGATAGCCTTGCTGCTCAAGGTATTCGTGAAATCAACCTATTGGGTCAAAACGTCAACGGCTATCGCGGTGAAAAAGACGATGGCAGTATTTGCCGTTTCGCTGAGCTACTACACTATGTCTCGCATGTCGATGGTGTTGAGCGTATTCGCTATACAACCAGCCACCCGCTTGAGTTCACTGATGACATCATTGATGCCTATGCACAATTGCCAGAGCTAGTATCGCATTTACATTTACCAGTACAAAGTGGCTCAAATGCTATCTTGGCAGCGATGAAACGTAACCATACGATCGATGTTTATATTAATCAGATTAATAAGCTCAAAGCCATTCGCCCAGATATTCACTTGTCGAGTGACTTTATTATTGGCTTCCCTGGTGAAACTGATCAAGACTTCCAAGATACCTTGAACTTAGCAAAAGAATTGAACTTTGATCATTCATATAGTTTTATCTACTCTAAGCGTCCAGGCACGCCAGCGGCTGCGTTACCAGATGATGTGAGCTTTACCACCAAAAAAGCTCGCTTGGCAGAATTCCAGAAAGTTATTATTGACTCAACACTTGCCAAAACTCAAGAAATGGTCGGTACGACGACGCGTGTTTTGGTTGAACAAGTTGCTAATCGTCATCCTGATTGCTTAATCGGCACTGCGGATAATACCCGTACGGTTATGTTCCCTTATGATGAAAATAAAATGAGTGAGTTACTTGGCAAGCTAGTAAGCGTGCGTATTACTGATTTTGTCAGCCCGCACATGGTGAAAGGTGAGCTAATCGAAGTATTAGCGTAGTGGTTAAGGTAACAATGGTTAAGTTATAAGCTTGAGTAAGAAATAAGAAAAAGCCGTTCACTACTAATAGCGAACGGCTTTTTTGTGCGTGGATGTCAGCCAGCGTTATTTTGATAGCCAGTCCGTCTGACGCAATTGCTGTTTGGTCTCACGGCGACGTTTTTTACGGACGATATCGATATCCTCCTTTTCGTGAATACCGCCTTTTCTTAATAGTGGATCCAGTGCCAAGTAGTTGCGCGGCTTGACTGTGCCTAGCGAGTGTTGCGCACCCGCTTCAGCTTGTTGCTCCAACTGCCGCTCAATCTGCTTAGCCTTTTTTAGAGTTTGTTTTAAGCTCATATTGTTACCTATTCTTTAATTCTTTTTAGATACCAATGCCGAAAACCAGCTTAACGAGGAAAACGAGAACTAATTGTACATTCAGTACATTAAAAGAGTTTGACGACGCTAAGATGATTTGTAGGCTTGGTATTAGCCTTTGATACACATGACCTGCTTCAGCGTATGCACCACTTCAACCAAGTCCGTTTGATTGGCCATTACTTCATCGATGTCTTTATAAGCGCTGGGTATTTCATCGATGACGCCTTTGTCTTTACGACATTCGACACCATCAGTCTGCGCTTTTAGCTCATCAATGGTAAACGCGCGTACGGCTTTACCTCGGCTCATCTGTCGCCCTGCCCCATGTGAACATGAGCAAAACGATTCCTCTGCACCAAGACCACGTACGATAAAAGACTTTGCACCCATAGAACCCGGAATAATACCTAGCTCACCTGCATAGGCACTGATCGCCCCTTTACGCGTCACATAGACGTGCTCACCAAAATGCACCTCTTCATTGACATAGTTATGATGACAATTGATGGCTTCTTTGGTCAGCTGAAATCGTGGTAGCCCTGCTTGTGGTGATTGTAACGACTTAATCACTAAACGCATCATCTCGCGGCGGTTCTCTAACGCATAGTCCTGCGCCCAACCCACCGCTTCAACGTAATCAGCAAAGCTATCAGACCCTTCGGCAAAGTAAGACAAGTCACGGTCAGGCACATGACCAAAACGTGATTGGCGTTCCTTTTTGGCCAAATTGATGAAGTAGCGACCGATACAATTACCAATACCGCGGCTGCCAGAATGCAGCATGACCCAGACATCTTTGTTTTCATCCAAACACAGCTCAATGAAATGATTGCCGCCGCCTAATGTTCCCAACTGCTTTGCCCATGTACGCTCAAAACCTTTTAGCATTTTGAGTAAACCTGGGTGTTTATCAGTAATCGGTTTTAGGCGTTTACCTAACGGATCAAGCGTTGAGTTTTTGGCTTGGATTTGTTTGTGCATATTGAAGCCGACTGGCACTTGCTGCTCAACGATCGATCGTAACGACCGTAAGCTATCAGGCAAATCACTCGATGTCAGTGACAAACGCACCGCGTTCATACCGCAGCCAATATCGACGCCGACAGCGGCAGGAATGATGGCAGACTTGGTCGGAATCACACTGCCGACTGTAGCGCCTTTGCCGACGTGCACGTCGGGCATCACTGCAATGTGTGAATGCACAAACTCTAGCTGGGCTAAATTGCGTAACTGCTGCATCGCACCTTGCTCAACATCCGAGGTGTAAATCTTTACTGGTACGCCATGCTTACGATTTTCGTTTAATACTAATTGAATGCTCATGATTTTTTATTTCCATTTTGTTATTTTATAACCATGCATTTTTTATTATTACCATTTTCATAAATTTTAAACATTATTTATCTATCTCAATTAAACGAAACGTTTAATAAGAAAAAATTAATAAATTAAAATTTAGGCAATAAAAAACCGTATTCTTATTAATTAAAAAATCAATAAAAACTCATGGTTAATTTATGATGGAAGTTTTAAAGAAAGATAATATAGATCAGTACCGTCGGCCACAGCGTAAATATTATACGCATAGAAAAGCTTTAGCTAAATCATAGCATGAGTCGCTTTATTAGCAATAACGGTAAAGAAAAATGTTAGGCAAACAGATAACAGCAAGCGCAACATGGCTTAGCACAATCGCAGAGCAAATTTGGCACAGTAGACGACTTAGAGAAGAGATAGCACAAGTAGATACAAAAGGCTATTCGTTGATATCGATAGATGAGATATCGCTCAATAGCTTATATAAAAATTTAGCCAAACCTTTTCGAAGGTGTCATTGCTGTCATGTGGTTTACACATTTAATCCTTAAAAACGTCTTGGTAGTTATATAGGACACGATGATTCCTCCATAGGTTGTGGCTAATGTCAGGGCGACAATAGCAGGTTAATCGAAACGATTTATCGCTTATGAAAGACAGGCGATATAAATCAATGAGCTAATAATAACGATTTAAAAAATAAAGTCAATGATTAATTTATTTTTTATAGATAATAATTTAATAAACGTATAATTAATTAAGCGCTTTAATTTAAAATCGTATCGGTAGTTTTTAAGCCATAGAACTATTTATCACTTCAGCCAATAAAGCAGCAGCGATAATTATAAATATTACCCCACAACCACGATTGAGCCATGCTAAGCGATTACCTACATCGAGCCAGCTTGCCAGCTTTTTGCCACCTAGCGTATATACTATTTGCCAAATCGTTTCACTCAAAAACAAGCCGATGGTCAATAGGACATATTGCGGCCATAGTGGCGCACTAAAGTTGATAAATTTAGGGAAAAATGCCGCAAAAAACAAAATAGCTTTAGGGTTAGATAACGATACCCAGACACCTGTCCGAAATAAAGTTGTATTGCTCGGCGCTATTTTAGTAGCAGCACTAGAAAGCGAGCGTGGCTGCGGTTTACTAGGCGCACCGTCAGTGGCAGCATAGTCTGCTGCTACCTCGGCACTCAACTCTTTAGCATCGCTCATTAAGCTACCGTCACCAGCATCGCGCCAAGAGCTGATACCTAGATAGATTAAATATACTGCACCCACGGCTTTGATAATAGTCAGCAGCCACGGTGACTGACGACTGATTACGTCCAAGCCAAGCAGTGTCGATAGTAGTAATACAAACAGGCCAAGGCTCAGACCTGCTAACGTCCATAAGGTTCGTTTGACGCCATAGTTCATGCCATACTGAAATGCCAGTAACATATTAGGACCAGGGGTCGCCGAGATAAAAAACGTACTTGCGAAAAATACTGCAAACAGATGCCAAGACATCAACTCACCCCTACTTTGTTATGTGTAAATGGTTCTAATATAAAAGGCTGTACGACTTAAATATGCGACTAAAAAATAAACACCGCCATTAAGACGGTGCCACTTGTACTTATATATCAAAAAAGTCTCGCAGAAGTTGGTAGCAGAAGTCATTAAAGGAACGACACGCATTTTTCTGAATAACTATGACTGCATGGACGGCTGAGTTGTACAGCTATCTAATAGCTTCTTTAAAAACGCATCGCAGCGTTCAATTTCGCTAAGCGCCACATACTCATCGGCTTTGTGCGCCTGTTCAATACTACCAGGGCCGCAGATAATCGTTGGGATACCTGCATTGGTAAACTGACCGCCTTCAGTCGCGTAAGCCACTTTATGACGCTCATCATCTCCTGTTAGCGCAGCGATCAATGATTGCAACTCAGCGCTATCATTATCAGTCATTGCGGGGACGCTTTCTTCTTGCATCAGCTCAATACCAGTCTCTGGCGCGCGCGCTTGCATTTGGGCGTTTAGCTCAGCAACTTTGGCTTGAATAGGCGCTAGTATATCGTCTTGCGTCATGTGCGGCAGGTTACGATAGTCAAAAGTAAACTCGCACAAGTTGGGTACGATATTGGTCGCTGTACCACCATGTATGGTACCTACTGACAATGTCGAATAAGGCACGGTAAATAACGCATCATTATCATCACGAGCGCTCAGCTCTTCAGCAAGCGTATCTACATAGCCAACCAATCTGCTAGCATAGCTAATAGCATTGACACCTTGTGCGATTAATGAGGAATGAGCCGACTTGCCATGTACCCGGCAACGATAAACTGCGATGCCTTTGTGTGCAACCACCATAGCCATATTAGTTGGCTCACCGACGATACAATAATCAGGCGTGATACCGCGTGCTTTTAGGTCTGCCAAAATCAACGGCGCACCCAAGCAGCCAACTTCTTCATCGAACGACAATGCCAAATGCAACGGACGACGTAGCTGACCGCTGTTCGATAACCGCACGGCTTGCGGCAATATCGTTAGCGCACAAGCGATAAAGCCCTTCATATCACACGCACCGCGTCCGTATAACTTATCACCACGTATCGTCGCGGTAAATGGCTCTGAAGACCATGCTTGTCCATCGACTGGCACAACGTCGGTATGACCTGATAAGACCAGCCCGTTATTGACAATATCAGCGTTTTCACCAGCTGGTACGGTCACAAACAAGTTGGCCTTGGTTTTTGCCTCGTTAAAAGTCAAATCTACCGTCAAACCTAACTGCTCACAGTACAACTTTACATCGTTAATCAAAGCCAAATTAGAATGGCGACTGACCGTATCAAAGGCGATGAGACGTGTTAGCCAGTCGAGGCTTTGAGTAGGATGCTCAGCACTTTTCAGCTGGACATCGCTGCTACTGCTGACGTTATCACTATTACTAACGTTGTCGCTATTACTACTATTATTTTGGATCATAAAATATCCTTACTACCATTTTCAGAACTATGATGTGTCAGAGCTGCCTTACGATGGATTGTTATGGTTCATCACATCAACCACTGGCGGCATTGGTTTTGGTAGCTTACCTTCTGCCTGTAGCTCTTTGGTTGTTTTGGCATCGATAGACAAACCCGCGATGAGCGCGATATCTTTGACAGCTTTGCGTTTACGCGTGGCAAAACTCACTGGCACCATACGAGCAAACTCATAGATATAAAGATAAGACTCTTCCCCACCTTCAAAATCTTCTTCTTCCTCTAAACGAATTGCGCCAATCTTAGCCAAATCAGATAGCATCTCATTTTCTTCACTGGTAAGGCCACAATCAGTAATACCGAAACCGGTCATAAAACCGTTTGCCCACTGTTTCAACGCTATCACGCGCTCGTATAAATCATGTTCGTCATCTGGTATGAGCGGCATGTACGCATAAGCATCATCTTTGTCTTTTAGCTGAAACACGATGTCTTCCGCTTCTTCTGTCAGCAAGGTCAATGCAGGCTCTGGCAATGGGGCAAAGCTGAGCTCTTCAAACACCTTAGCCCAAGTTGCTTCATCGGGTGCATTACAAGCCGTCATAAGCCCTGTCATCATGCCATGCACTTCGCTGATAGACACGTCAGTCCAATCATCAAACGCAGTCAGCCAAGTATTCCAGCCAGAGATATTATCATTCATAATAGATGTCC
>Ga0209295_1000311_pt1 | contig 30546 bp, 15 predicted proteins | sample Porto_5metaG_FD_187428 | JGI IMG/M metagenome (GOLD analysis project Ga0209295, IMG submission 187428) | Marine algal microbial communities from Porto, Portugal - Porto_5 metaG (SPAdes) (version 2) | ecosystem: Host-associated > Algae > Red algae > Unclassified | place: Portugal: Porto... | reverse complement strand
TCAATCCTAAACTAATTACCGAATAAAATTCATTTGAACTAATACTATCACTTTTTACCGACTCTGCAATATCTGCTAACTGCGTGTCAATTGTATCAATTGGAATACTACAACTAAGCCAGATATATTTTATATCATCCAAATTTTCTTCAATATTTATTAACCTTCGGGAAATAGAAACTGATTGGATATTATAACCCCAACTATACAATACAATTATTTTTGAATTAAATACGGAATCTATACGTGTAAATCTTGAGTAACCTTCAGTGGGTTCATCAACATAGTTTTTGAAGATTGAAAAATCAATATCTAAGCTATCAACTGATTGACCAATTATCACTGACAAATCTGTTAGAAAACATTCTGAGTTCGTTGGAAATTTTGAGACATCATACCTAAAGCAACTCACTACAAAAAATAACGATAGCAATAACAATAATTGGAAATTATACCCCTTGCTTACCATGCTTAACGTATAATGGAATGGCTTCTTTTATGTCCATAGTTTGATAATTAAAAGTGGCTATTCCTCTTCTAAGTCGATTGCGCCAACAGACGGTTCATTTTTTCAATTGAGATACGCATTGTCTCGGCAATTTCTTTATCGGAAAAGCTTTTTTCTCGCAAGCTGAGAATAGTAAGTTTTCGTTCTTGGTCAAACTTTTGTTCTGTCTGTTGCATACCAATTACAATACCTTCTTCTTTACCTTGCAGCTTTGCATCTGTCCAAATAGCTTCTTCTAAACCCATAGTAATTTCTTTGTTAAATATGGCTATTCTTCTTCACTCGAACTAATTGCTAACAGACGGTTCATTTCTTCAATTGAGATACGCATTGTCTCGGCAATTTCTTCATCGGAAAAGCTTTTTTCTCGCAAGCTGAGAATAGTAAGTTTTCGTTCTTGGTCAAACTTTTGTTCTGTCTGTTGCACACCAATTACAATACCTTCTTCTTTACCTTCTTCTTTACCTTGCAGTTTTGCATCTGTCCAAATAGCTTCTTCTAAACCCATAGTAATTTCTTTATTAAACATGTTATGAGATTCATTTTCAAATTTAAGGCTTATTTCTGAATTTTCAAAATTGGAGTATCGTTTGATGAAATTCAGTAAGTGACGAATACGCTTTGAATCGTAATTAAGAGCTTTCAATCGACGCACTAAATTGATTTTAAAATCGTACAACTTACTGTCATCCAATTTATTACGTTTTAATGCCTGCCACGCGACTTCCATAATAATCGAAACAGGATTGTCTTTATCTTGAAAATCAGCAAGTGTTTTTTCACGCAATTTATACGTGCCGTATTCGTAAGTCAGTTTAGTATCCAAGAAGGAAGTCTCATACTTTTTAGGGTGTGAAGCCTCGTCGCCCGTCAGAATTGCTAATGCTGCTACTCGTTTTCTATATTTATCAAAAATACGATAAAAATAAATAAACATTCGCTCTTGAAAATTTGGGTCGTCTTGCCCTTGTACTTCGATGTGAAACAAGATCCATTCCTCGCTGCCATCGTACAGAAACACCTTTACGAGTACATCAACATAACGTTGATTGCCCTTTGATTTGACTTCAATTTCTGTCAATTCTTTATCCAAAAATTGGAAACCCTTGCTAAAATCAATCAGATGCAAATGGTCAGGATAAAAATAACGCAGAAAAAATTCAAAAAATTCCCATATAATCCCTTTCCAAAGGGCATCACGGGAGGTTTGTACGAGTTTTTGCTTTTGTGATATCATAAAATTATTCGATTCGTAGCGTAATGCCTTCGGCTTGCGCCGCGTACTATATGTACAAGCGAGATGCGTTATGCTACCGAACTCAAGCCGGAGACATTACGCTACGGTTAAAAATCCTCTAGTTATTTTTCATTTTCCCACTAAAATACCGCACATTTTCCAATTTCGCCAATACAATATCAAGATATTCGCCTGTGGGTGCTTTCACGCGGTCCCTCCTCCTTATATCTAGTACGGCGCCCGAATATTCTTCATTAGAGGAAAGCGTGGCAACGGTTCCGCTTTTGTAATGAATGTAATACCAATCGTCGCTTGGCGAGTCGATGTACATTGTAAATGACGGGATACTATTAAGCATTTTTATTTCCAAATAACATTTGACCACCTTCTCTACGGGCTTGCCACCGATGCTGCTGATGCCGATAAATTTGCTGGTGAACGAATACGTATTCTCATTCCATCGCAAGGGTAACTTGGTGAAAAAGAAGGGATAATCATCTTCTTTGGGCAGCGTAAGGTAGCCACCGCTACGATAATCCGCCATAATGCGACTTACTTTTTTATCGTCGCTCACAAACTCGGCGATGGCATGGTCGATGTACTTATCATTGACCTCAATATCTGGCAATTCGTCGCCATAACCGTACAAATCATCCGCTAAAATCTCCAGCAAACGTGTCGGAAGTGGGATATTGATACCAGCGATAAGGTCAAATTTGGCGATACCATCTTCCCAAACTGCCACCCCTGCGGTCTTGATATGAATGTTGTCTTTATAGGCTTCGTCGAAATTAAAACTACCTTCGGCGGTCACTTTTCCGGTGACTTCATTGACGGTGAGTTTATTGCCGCGCATTCCGTTGAGTAGCACTTGCGAGGAGTCGCCAAACACAAACTGCTTACGTTTTTTATCGTGCTTCAATACGCCCGTTGCATCGAAAATCTGAACATCGCGCCCTATCTTGCCCGCACTCATATTCGCGGGGTATACGTGCGCCGAATCGACATTCATCATCAAGCCGACATGGAGTTTCGCACCATCGACGGTCACGGGTTCTTTATAAGCAATCGCCACATTTTCTTTATCTACCCTGGCATTGACCGAAAACCAGCCTGTGCGTTGGAGTGCCTCCGAGTCTATCTTTGCGAAACCACTGAATTTCAAGTTTTTAGCATCAGCGCGAAGTTTAACATCGCCCATGAATTTTATCTTATCATCTATAAAAAAGTTAGCATCTTCGTTCACTGGACCGCTGCCTACTGTGACGTATTCTTTTTTCTTCTTTTTCTTTTTTGTAACAATATTATCGAACAAAATTTCCTGCTCTTTACCGCCGACTTCATAAGTATAATAGCCTTCTGCTTTGTACTTATTTTTCCCTTCAATCTTTATAGTTGCATTTTTAATTTTGTGATAACGATTTTTTATATTGGCTAAAATGGTCGAATTTTCGAGCGGCTCCATATCCGCATTTTCACGCACACCAACATATTTATCATCGGGATAAATAATGGCATCAGCTACATTGATAAACTCTACGCCTTCGATGTCAAGCATGTTATCTTGAAGGTCGTACACTGCACTATCTGCCAAAAATATCAAGGAATCCTGTGCGGGGTTTACCGACAGAAATTCACCTTTTTTACCATCCTTTGAAGTGAAAATAACTTGGTCGTTTCGCATATTCCATGTAAAACGATTCATAGATGTTTTGTACTGATTATAAGGCATTTCGGTAGTAATGTCGCCCGAATTGTTCTCAAATGTACCACGTTGGGTTTCAAAATTGAGTTCGGCTTTTACATTCTGTGTGTTAAAGGCAAGTTTGCCTTGCTCTATACCTTCTTCGAGGGCTTTAACTGTGAGGTTGGCGGTGTCTGCTTTTACGCCATTAAACCCAAAAAGGAGTTTTTTAGAAGTCATTGTAGCATCCGTCCAATCGAACCTGCCCGACCCATAGAGTCCACCTGTTGTAAAGACCAAATCGCCAGCCAGTTGTTTTTCATTGTTAAAGAAATTAAAGGGCTTGTCTTCGGATTTGATGTACATACTGTCTTGGTAAGGCGCCCATTTGACGAATACATCAGTGGCATCTACTTTCGGGTATTGCGTACCCGTACGACGTTCTTCGATATTAAATGTTTTGGCTTGTGCCTGCATTGCCTCCGGTAAAAAATTAATTTTATCGGATTCGAATTTTGAATTGAGAAAAGTAACCTCGCCGCTACCCCATAGTCCCGTGCCGTTGAGGGTAATATCATTGGCGTAGTTACCGCGATTTTTGCCGTCTTTGGTGTATGTTGGAAAGCCGCCCGACGGTGTTTTGTGCGTGAATCCGAGAGAGTTATCTTCGCTTTGTACGCGCAATTTTTCTTTGAATGCGGGAAAAATACCTGCGGTGTGCATCTCGCCATCAAAGACAATACCCGAAGGGTCGAAGCTATTGAGACTATCAAAAGTAAAGGGTTCGAGTTCGAAATAAAAGCTATCGCGCTTGTATGCGCCATCTTGTATGCGGCGGTCGTCGTAGTAGGCGCGCGACTTGGTACGTGCAACGAAGGAGGCATAAGTGGGGTCATCTTCGCGTCCCGATTTATTGTTGGGCGCGTCGATTTGGAGGTGTCCGTTCATGTCTTCGATGCGCGTGATGACTTCTTTGAGGAGAGGCACATCATCTACGTCACGATCTACTTCGTAGCGAATACTAAACGAATTAACAGTATCCATTTCGATGTCATAATCATCATAATTAAATTGAAAATTACGTCCTTTGAATATGCCGTATCCTGCAAAAACCTGTCCGTTGAAGCGCATATTTCGGTCTTCTTCTACGGTGATTTCGGCATTGGCAGGTTTGATGACAACGAGTTTTGAATCACTCAAAACGACGTTTTTGACCCCATGTAATGCGAGCGAATTGTCTTCGATATTGAGTATGCCGTTTGTGTTGCGTTCATTGTTGGAAAGTACGCGAATGTTGTCATAATCCGTTTTCTTAGCATGAGCATCGACCCAGTGAAATACTTTGTCTTTAACCTCAACCATTTGTGTTTCAGGGTAATATACAATAAAACCTTGTTCCATCAAATCAGTGAGCAAACCAAGAATAGTTTTGAGTTCGTAATTGGGGCTGATGTATGAGGCGAGGTCTTCCGCCTCAATGTAAGGCGAATCGTAGCTCTGTGCGTAAGCTTTTATTTTGGTGAGGGGATGAAAACTCGATATGTTTTGAAAGCGTCGGTAGCGAGCGGCATCATAGTAATCAACCGATTCAAGGACAACGTTGCGTTTTGCGCCGACTTTTCGTTCTTTTCCAATCTCGATAGAATCACCGTCGATTTGCCAGTCAATTTTTTGGGCGTCAATTTCAAATTTATGATAAGAATTGTAAAAAGGGGCTTTTTCGATGCCTTTTTCGCCGCGTGTTAGGGCGAGTTGGCGTTTGTCCACTTCAAATTTGAGGCCGATACGCGGATGAAAAATTGAGTCTTGACCGTGATAAATACTAACCGCCGCCCCATCGGAAACGATGCGTTCTGCCTTTCGAATCAAGAAGGATTCGGCGCGGGCGACGAGCGCGAGCTTGCCCGATTTGGTGAAAAATTGCATGGTGGCTCTGTTATTGCTATCGCCGTAGCCATTGATGTCGTCGCCTGCAAGTCGGAAACCTCCTTTATATTTGATTCCTTCACCTATATCATTGATTTCCATTACTTTAGTAAAAGATTCAAAACGCGGATAAGAACTAATATTATTGGGCGCACCCGCGATAACGCGGTCTTCAAATGAGCCATTGATGGGTTTGGGGAAGTATTCGGGATAGTAGAGCGTGGCAGTATCAACTTTGTAACCAATTTTTTTAGTTTCGATTTTGTAAGTACCAAATTTACAACTTACATCATCGCTAAATTTGGTGCGTTCCCAAGTCACTTCGCCTTTTTTGCCGCGCCATATATTGTCGAATGGAAAATACACACCCGAAGTTTTTTCAATGCGTATAGTGTCGTTTTTACGAATCCCCAATAGGTCTAAGTCCGGAAATGTTATGAGTGGTGCATCGTTTTTAAATTCAATAGTATACTTGTCGTTGGAAGAAATCCACATCGAACCACCGACGTGGCGCAGGGCGTTTTCGCCAAAAAGATGGGTTGCAAAATTGGTGAAATCCTTATAAGTGGATTTATTGCTGCTTTTTACGCTGCCAATGACGCCATTTAGGGCATTAAAATAACCCGTGAATTTATTGTTTTGCTCTTTGGTGGTCATCACATTGAGGGAGTTAAAATAACTCTCAAAATATGGATTAGCACTCATTTTTGCGCCGAGCATTTTATTGGCAATTTGCTGAATGTCAGCGAATTGTTGGTCGGAATATTTGCCGGTTGCAAGATGTTCGCTGAAGGTTTCAAAGGTGATTTTATTGTCCTCCCGTTTGGCGGCGTTCATAAAATCATCCAAAGTCGTGATGAACTCCGTGCGGTCTTCAGGAAACTGCTTGAGCGTCTGTGAAAATACGCCGTTGGCTACAAAAAGTAAGACGATTATGAGTATTTGTGTTTTATACATATATTTAGTTGAGAGTTGAGAGTGAAAGAGTGGAGAGTACAGAGTTGGAGAGTGGAGAGTTAGAAGGTGGCGGAATCAAAATTCGAGAATTATGAAGTATATAGCATAAAATGATAAATAAAGATAATTAAAATAATCTTTTATTTATTATATTCTACACCTAATTCTATAAATCTCGACTTATGATTCGCAGACTCTCCAACTCTCTACTCTCCAACTCTTCACTCTCCAACTCGCTAACTCTCAACTATTAAACAAACCCATCCACCTCGCGAAGTCGCACTTTTTATGCCAAATCCGGCTTCTATGACATGTCCTTCGACGAGGGGGCGGTCTTTGGTCAGGATGCCCGAAATGACGAGCGTACCGCTCGCAAGTAAGTGCGTATACAAAGCAGGTAAGGATTGTATGATGACGTTTCGATTGATGTTTGCGAGGACGATGTCGTAGTCTTTTGCAATAATATTATTGAGTGTACCTTGTTGAATGTCAATGTTTTGTGCGCCATTGAGTTTGGTGTTCTCTATGGCGTTTTCGGTGGCGGCGGGGTCAATGTCGATAGCGTCAATGTGTTTGGCACCGAGTTTTTCGGCAAGTATGGCGAGTATGCCCGTACCGCAGCCGTAGTCCAAGACTTTTTTACCCTCAAAATCAAGGTCTTTCATGGCATTGATGACCATGTAAGTCGTCTCGTGATGCCCTGTGCCAAATGCCATTTTAGGGTCAATGACGATTTCATGTTCCACGCCCGTCATCACTTGATGGAAGGACGCCCGCACCGCACAAAAATCGCCAATGACAATAGGCTGAAAACTCGCTTCCCAAACCTGATTCCAATTTTGCGCCGGTACGCTCTCACGCAAGGCTTCATACGGAAATCGCTGTCGATAATCTTCTAATGCCGTTGCTATTTCTGGCGTCATCTTGGTATCGGGAATATAGGCATAAAAACCCATTTCTGTTTCCTCAAATGCCTCAAATGCGTGTTGGCTAAACATCGCTATCAAGATTTCTCTGTATTGTTCTTCGGTCTTTACGGTGAATTTTGTGTAGTTCATTTATGTATTGATTGAAACTATTCGATATTAAACTCGACCCTACTTTGGCGAATGATTTCTTCTAAAATAAAATTAGTTTTTCCCTCTTTTATCAATTCCTCAAATATCTCTTTTAATTTGGGTAAATTGATAATTTCTTCTACTGCCTTCATGTATTTTTGAGCAATGGATTTGATTACGAATTGTGCCTCTGCATCTTCTTTTATTGCTTTTTTTAATTGGTTTTCAGGAAGTTCTGATTTAATGACAAATGTAATGGGGTATCGTTCAATTTTGTCAATATCCAAAAAGTATTTTTTTACGTTAGTCGTTTCGGTGACTTGAAAAAATCGCCCTAAAGGCTTCATTACAAAGTCGATTCCACCGTCGTTGGCATTTGTTCTGCCTGTTTTGTATAATTTGAGTTTTTCTTCTTCAATTTCATTCATTTCAAATCCCCAAAAGATGCTTTGCTCCGCATAATGAAATTTTAAAATAGCATAGCTAACAATTTCAAAAATCCTCGCATCTGCATTGGGTTCTAACAACGAAAAAATGAATTCTTTTTCTTTGCTTGGAGACTTTTTAGTAATGGTTCTGAGTTCTTCGCAGGTTTTGATAAACGTATTGAACGATTGCTGTTTTGTGGCTATGTATGCCTCAATGATTAGTTGGATTGATGGCGAAATATTAACGGTTTTACTACCATGTTTTATTTTCAAAAGATGCTCATTTATCCAATATCTTTTGGTTTCAACATCTCTTAGAATCGGTGTATATGTCGAATCAGCATAAAACTTTTCAAACTCCTTATTCATTCGGTGATTGAGTGCGTGGTTTTGTAATTTTTCACCAAATGACAATTCATTCATTCTGCTTTTCAAGTCAGTATATATTGCGCCTTCATAATCTGCGTATTTGTTTTTTTTATTAAAACCTTTACTTATATAATCCTCTATTAATACGTAAATTGCATAAATACTTGCAAAACTACTCCTTGCTTTAGAGCCTTTATGAGCTGAAGCTGTTTTACGATTAATGTATTTCAATAGATCACTTTTTTGGAAAATATCCTCGGCTGACTTTCCGAAATTATTTTTCAGAATTTCCATTATTTTGTTGGTAAAGCTGTGCTGCATCAGGTTCTTCAAATAGTTTTAAAATTTGTGGTTGTTCCACATTGTTTCTTTGATAACTCTTTTTAATGGGTTCTAATTTTTCGCCATTGAAATGTGTTGCTATTTCCATTCGCCTCAATCCAATTTTCACATATTCGTCTTCCAATTCGATACCTATAGACTTGCGGTTCAGGTTTTTTGCTACGTAAGAAGTTGTGAAAGTACCCGAAAATGGGTCTAAAATCAAATCTCCTTCATTGGAACTTGCTTTGATGATTCTTTCCAAAAATTTTGTAGGCTTTTGTGTCGGATGATTTTCGTACTCGTCCATGCGATAGCGTACACGAGGAAACTCCCAAACATTGCCTGGTACTTTTTGAGTGTTATAAGGTTGCGGTGGATCTTTTCGATAATCAATCAACTTGCGTTTCGCGCCTGTTTTTGCTTCTACGAGAATGTTATCGGCATTAAATATGTAATTCTTATTATCTTTAACACAAAATAAAACAGGCTCGTACATCGAACCGTAATATTTTTTCGCCTGTACACCAGAACTATCATAATACCATGCTATCCTTGATAAAATTTCAACTTTCCCCCTCAAATAAATATCAAAATACGGCATAAACTGCGTGGAAGTCATCACGTACATACTACCTGTTTTTTGAGTTTTTTCAGACATAAATTTATCCATTCATAACACCATTCGAGATACTCGTTATCTTTTTGTTTGTATGTTTTTCCATTAAATTTTTTGCCAATATTATATGGTGGGTCTAAAAAAATTAAATCAATCGAAGCGTCTGCAATTTCGTTAGATAAAACCTCAATGACATCCCCATGAAAAATAATATGTTCTTGGTTCTCAAATTTTTGCATTAATAATATTTTCTGATTTAATTTAAATCTTTTCGCCGAAACAAAAACTCCCCATACCCAAACTGCTTTTCCACCACATACGAAGGATGTAATTTCGCTGTATCGCCAAGTGGGACGTAATAATAATCAAAATAATCGTCAGTGCGAATGTTTTTATTGTACAATAATTCATCAATTGCATTGAGTTGTCCGGTTTTCCAATAAAACATGGTTGTGGGTTCGTAAGTCCAATGCACACCGAGTTTAATGGGTTTTTCGACATTTAGTTTTTCAACGTATAAAGCCATGCGTTTGGTGTGTATATCGTACCACCATTCGCGCGAATGTGTGTAATTGATGTGCGGCAGCAGGTGCAAGACCGAAAAAATACCAATCGCCAATACAAGGCGACTTGCCCAAATATTTTCCCATAATAAAAAGCACAAAGCCACCGGCAACAAGCCAAGCGGCACGAGCATCAGCGCAGTCCGCATGATAAGATAATTCGTTCCCATGACGTGAAATTGGACTTTCTGTATCAGAATGACGCTTAATAAAATCAGCACCGTGACCAAGAGAAAAGTCGTGCGTGTGTCTTGCGGTTTTCGGATAAATTGACGGGTAGCACGGGTGGCAGCAACCAGCACCAAGGCTATCGCCACGCAAGCAAAAATCGTGATGGTTGATTTGCCGAAATAGGCATCGGCTTTGGACTGGAGGTAGTCGCGTACCATCGTTTGGAGGCTTTGATAGAGCGAAGAAGAGCCGTATTTAAATTCACCACCGGAGCTTAAAAATTGGATTGGACGGTAAAGCAGTATCGCCAATGCCACGAGAAAGGGTAGGGGAGTGAGTGCGTGAACCCACAACCTTTTATTACCTAAAGGGAGACTCTTTTTTGTATCGTTGTGGGATGGACACCCTTTAGGGTTGGGGTACGCGCGAGCAGTTTTTTCTTCTTTAAAAAATAATAAATAAATTAACCATAAATAAAACACCCCTGTGAGTGCCATAAGATAATTGAGCGCGACAAAATTGCTCATTACCGCAAGGAAAGCCCCTGCGAATGTACCGATGGCAAATTTATTTTTTCGAGTGTCGATGTATTTCCAGAGGAAATAAAGGCTCATCATTACCCAACCGCAAATCATGCCATAGCCACGCGCGAGCGAGAAAAAATCGAGTAGATAGGGACTTAGATTGAGCATCAAAAATGCTGCATAAGTCACCCAAAACGAACGCTTCATTTCCAATAAAAGCAAGCAGGAAAACACAAGATAAACGAAGTGTGTCAGCAGATTTGGCAATCGTATAGCAAATTCTGATACGCCGAACAGCTTGACTGTCAACTGCATAACAAGTGTGTTGAGCCAGTGTAGGTTGGCAGTTCCCCAGCACTTTGGGCTGTGAAAACATTGCCAGATATTCATGTCGATATAGTTGAGGTAGGTGCTGCTCTCGTCGTGCGTCATGGAGAGCAGACAAGCGCGTGCGGTCGTGTAGGCGAGCAGTAGAGCGATAGTGCCGCCGAAGATGAGATATGTTGGTTTTGTTTTCAAAATTCGTAAAACAAAGATAGCATTCCCAAACCCAAATACCAAGCACCAAAACCCAAATACCAACTTTAGCGAGTTTACGCTATATCTTGCCGGAATTTGGTACTTGTGATTTGGGTTTTGGAATTTTTACGCTTGCAATTTCGCCATTATTTCAATAAGTTCGGTAAAACTATCTGCTTTGAGCGATGCGCCGCCTATTAAGCCACCGTCTACATCCGCTTGGCTAAATAAAGACTCTGCATTGGCAGGTTTGCAACTACCGCCGTACAAAATCGTGGTATTTTCGGCAGTATCGGCATCGTATTGTTTGGCGATAACTTGGCGGAGGGCAGCGTGCATATCCTGCGCTTGGTCAGGCGAAGCTGTGACACCAGTTCCGATAGCCCACACAGGTTCGTAAGCAACAACAACTTTATTAAATGCTCCTTTAGAAAGGTGAAACAGGCTCTCACGCAATTGCGTTTCTACGTGCGCCTCATGCGTACCTGCTTCGCGAATGTCGAGTTGTTCGCCGCAACAAAAAATCGGCGTCAATCCTGCTTCGAGTGCCTTATCGACCTTTTCGGCAAGGAAAGCATGGTTTTCATCGAAATACTTTCGACGCTCCGAATGCCCAATTAAAACATACTGACAACCAACGTCTTGCAACATTTCTGGTGCTGTCTCGCCCGTATATGCGCCTGATGCTTGTGTGTAGCAGTTTTGTCCGCCAACACCAAATATATCTTTATTTTCTTTCCAAATATCACTCGCACAAGAAGCCAAATAAGGCAAGGGCGGATGAATTACCACCTTTATCTGTTCCGGTAATGAACGGTCAGAAAGATATTCATTAATTTCGTTAGTGAGTTCGATAGATTGGCGATGATTGAGGTTCATCTTCCAGTTTCCTGCAATGATTTTGTGACGCATATTTAATGAATGGATTTTGAATGAGCGAATGAATAAATTTTAATGCGACAATGCTGAAATGCGATAATGCTACAATATTTATTATTACGTATCCGAATGATTCATTCATTCAAAATTCGTTCGTTCATTCATTAAACATTGTAGCACTTTATCATTCAAGTATTGTAAGGGAAGACGAAAAAAATAATCTACTCGTCTGAATTGTTCTTTTTCTTATATGTTTCACTTGCGTAGCTCGGCTATGTGCATCAAATTTAGCCAAACATATAAAAAAAATAACGGCTTCATTTGGGGTAGATTATTTTCTTCCTCTTCCCTAACATTATTTAAGGGCAAATATATTCTTTTTTACCGAGAAACTTAGGTTTAGTTCGTAATATGTATAAGTCGAGAATCGCTTTTGGTCGGGCGAGGTATTCGCGATAAATCGGGTAATCCCAACGGCGGGGCGATTTGGCATTAAAAGCGACGACATCTACGCCGTAATGTTTGCCGACGAAGGCTGCGCGGTAATTGTGAAAGCGTTGTGAAATGACCGTGATGCGCTCTTGCTGAAAGACTTCTTTGCTGCGTACCACCGAGTCCAATGTCCGAAATCCGGCATAGTCTAAGACAATGCAACTATCTGGTACACCGAGTTTTATGAGGGCATTTTTTAAGTCGCGAGGTTCATTGTAGCTGCGGTGTCCGTTGTCGCCGCTGACAAGTAGGCATTTGACTTTTCCAGCTTTATAGAGTTGGTGTGCCGCCTTGATTCGGTAGGTAAAATATGGATTGGAATAGCCGCCCGAAAGTCGTTTACTCGTGCCGAGTACCAAGCCTACATCATTGGTGGGAATATCTTCGATATTGTCATATAGGCGATTTTCATTGCTAAAAATTATCCACGCATTCGTCAGTAAAAACACCGCAATACCCGTCAGAGTAAGTTTGATACCAGTCTTAAACAACCACTTGAAGTTTGACCATAATTTTCTCATATTGTGTTTGTTTAGAGGGGAGAGCTTGATAATTTTGGCTTTAGTGCAAAAATCGTGCTAAGGCAATCATACCGACTTCAGTCGCCATATGGCATTACGCTACGGGCGGCGGGATGTCGAACCTGTAGAAAAAATTCATGAATTTTCTCTACAGGTTCATTGCATTTGAACTTTACTATTCCTTTTTCCCCAACTCGATCGCCCTATCATGTGCCGCTTCCAAGCCCTCAATAATGTGATCATGCACCGTGTTACTATCAAATTTTTTGATAGCTGCCTCCGTTGTACCGCCTTTCGAGGAGACTTTGGCAATCCACTCTTTGCACGATAGCTTATTACGATTTTCGAGGTGTACCGAACCCATGAAGGTCTGCCCGACCAATAGCTCTGCTTGTGACTCCGAAAAGCCCAATTTTTTCGCGGCTTCTATCATCGCATTCATGTAATAATACACATACGCCGGACCGCTGCCCGATATTGCGGTAGCTGCATCAATCAACTCCTCTGTATCGAGATAAATCGCTTTACCTGTAGTATTTAACAGGTTTTGAACTGTAACCAATTCTATGCGAGTCACCTCGTCGGATGAGGTAAATGCGGTCATGCCCATACCAATTTGCGCAGGTAGATTGGGCATCGCACGTATGATTTTTGTGACGCCCAATTCTGCACGAATATAGTCCATACGCACGCCCGCCATGATAGACAAAAACACTTGTTGGTCATCCACATGAGGCTTTAAAAGAGGAAATAAAGTGGGCGTATCTTGCGGCTTGACAGCAAAAACAATCAAGTCTGCCTTCTCCAGACAATCTGCCGCCGAACCGTACACCGTTCCCACATTTTGGGTAGAAAGATGCGCCGCACGTTCCTCTGATTTTTCGAGAATCATCAGGTCTTCAGCTTTCATGACGTGGGCTTCGAGAAAACTTTTAGCGTAAGTCAAGCCCATGTTGCCGCCGCCGATAATCAATATGTTCATATATCAATGAGTGAATGAGTGAATTTTGAATGAGTGAATATTTTAATGCGATAATGCGCCAATGGAAAACATTGTCGCACTGTATCATTATCGCATTGTCGCATTGATTGGGTGAATATCTGTATTATTTTTGGGAAAAGGAAGTTTTGGGCGTGTTCTTGCTACTTTGTCCGTTATTCTACCTTGTAGAAGTGTGTTAAGTATCAGGAATTAAATAAATGTACATTCTTCGCGTCGTTATTTTTTCTTTAGATGAACCAAATTTGACGCGAATACTCACTGTATTTAAGGAGTTTTTGGGGAAGAGTCATTCCAAAAGAAATACTTCAAAAAGTGAAGAAACTTTTTGGACGGTGTACTAAGGTGTATTTTTGCAAAATAAGTCGTGGCATTTTAGAGTTTTAAAGGTTGGCAGGTAAAAGGCGTTTTCAAAATGCCTTGCATCGCTCTGCGTAATGATTGATTTAGCTGTCAAGCATACTTTATTTTAATTTTTAATTAACTTAAAAACAATAACTTATAAAGATTTTTTTCAGCTACTTGACAGCTAAAGCAGTCATTACGTTTGCATGGCATTTTTATGATAAAAACATTTACACGAAAAAAATATTATCACATAACTCATCGTAAAAGCGGCGGGTTTAAACCCGCCGCTTTTACGATGTGTACGGTTTTTTTCGTATTTTTTTTTGGTAAAATTGCCCACGCACAAACCGATACCCTTTCCAATTGGCGCACCATCACCATCGCCAAAATTAGCGATACCCTTACACTTGATAGCCTGTCCGTTATTCCTTCTACCGTAACTATAAAAGACAAATTGAGTGGTGATTTTTTAGATGAAAATATTTTTTTAATTATTAATAATAAATTAATTTTTCGAGAAAAAATAAATGCGAAACAAGGCTTGGAAGTCACCTTCCGAGTTTTCCCTTTCTCCTTAAATGCGGTAGCGAGTCATAAGGACACCACGCGAATAGGTAAGCAAGATTTTTCGGATTATATTTTTCGTTACGAACCTATTGCTCCTCCTGACGAACTCTTTGAATTTCAAGGACTTGACTATCAAGGTAGCTTTGCGCGAGGTATATCATTTGGCAATAATCAGGACTTGGTATTGAACAGTAGTTTTAATCTCCAATTGGCGGGCGATATAGGCGATGACATCGAAATTCTTGCCGCGATTTCCGACAATAATATTCCCCTCCAACCCGAAGGAAACACACGCCAACTGCAGGAGTTTGATCAGGTTTTTATTCAATTAAAAAAAGATAAGAGCAAACTCATTGCCGGAGATTATCAACTCACCCGACCTGCCGGATATTTTATGAATTACAACCGCCGTTTGCAAGGGCTTTCCTTTGAAACGGGCGCGAAAGTAGGCGCAGGTACGCTCGACGGGCGCATCAGTGGCGCAGTGGCGCGTGGGCAGTTTGCACGCAATCAATTCAACGGATTGGAAGGCAATCAAGGACCCTACAAATTGGTAGGCGCGAATAACGAACGCTTCCTCATTGTATTGGCAGGAACGGAAAAAGTGTTTATCGACGGCATATTATTGCAGCGTGGTTCGGAAGATGATTATACGATTGATTATAATTCGGGTGAAATTGAATTTACTGCCAATCAATTGATTACCAAAGATAAACGCATTATTATAGAATTTACTTATTCGACAGATAATTATTTACGAACGGTTTATGGTACAGGTTTGAATTATAAAACTGAGAAATTAGATACCTACTTCAACCTATTTTCAGAGCAAGACGCCAAGAACCAATCCGTCGGGCAAGACCTCACCGATACGCAACGTCAGCTATTTGCGGATGCGGGAGATACAGTGGAAGACCGCCTTTTTCCGGCGGTAGATACGCTACCCGATTTTGACCCAAATCGCATCATGTATGCGATGGTGGATTCGCTCGGATTTGACAGCGTTTTTGTGTATACCGTCAATCCTGATTCGGCGCATTTTGTGCTGCGATTTGCGGAAGTAGGGCAGAGGAGTGGCAACTACATTCCCGTACAATCGTCTGCCAATGGACGTATATATGCGTGGGTCGCGCCGCTTGCAGATGTGCCGCAAGGTACACACGAACCTGTTGTCCGATTGGTCGCGCCACAGCGTAAGCAGTTATACACTTTTGGTGCTGATTATCAATTAAATAAAAATATAAATATTCTTACAGAAGTCGCGCTGAGTAATATGGATTTGAATACATTTTCGGAGTTGGATGCAGGCGATAACGTGGGCGTGGCGGTGCGTTCGCGTATCGAAAATGAATTTGTTTTTGCAAGGAAAAGTCGTAAGCGTCCTCCACCCAACCCCCTTCAAAGGGAGAGCGTCGATTTACTCCAAAGTAAAGATAAAAAACCGCAATTAGGGCTTTCAAATAAAACTACAAATTCGGACAGTTTATCTACAAATTCTCAAAACGAAGAACTCTCCCCCTTTGGAGGGGGTAAGGGCGAGGAAAAACCAACAGACTCATTAAACATTCACCGTTCAACATTAACCATTAAAACTTTCGTGGATTACGAGTTTGCTGATGCGAATTTTCGGCAAATAGACCCTTATCGTGCCGTCGAATTTCTACGAGATTGGAACACAGATAGAACGGCGCAAATAGATGAGCATTTGTTGAATACGGGTTTTAATTTGGAGAAAAAAGGTATGGGCAATTTGCGATATACGCTTGGCACTTATTTGCGAGATTCGGTGTATACCGGAATTAAACATTCAGCCGATATGCGGGGCGAATACAAGGGTTTTAATGTGGATTTTTCGGGGAGTTTTTTGACTTCAAAAGGATTGAAGGAAGATACGCGTTTTTTTCGCCCAAAAGCGAATTTATCTAAAACATTTGCGAAGCTAAATAATTTTAAAATAGGAATTTTCGCGGAGCGCGAAGACAATCGAAAATACGATGCAGGTGGAGATACTTTGCGGATTTCGAGTTTTAAGTTTGATGTATTAAAAGCCTATTTAGAGACGGGCGAATCGCAAGTTTTTCAGTGGAGGACGGAGTATACGCGCCGTTATGATTATATGCCGAAACAAGCAGATTTGGAACTGGCTACGGTAGCGGATGAGGTCAATCTGAAAGGCTTGTGGGCGAAGTATAAACATTCGCGCTTGAATTGGAATTTGACCTACCGAAATTTGCGGATACAGGACTCACTTTTAACCCAAGAAAGACCGCAGGAAACTTATCTTGGTCGGTTGGAATATTTGCTGCTTGTGAAGCAAGGATTTGTACGAGCGAATACGGTGTATGAGTTGGGTTCGGGACAACAACAGCGCATCGAATTTACGTATGTGCAGGTGAATCCGGGCGAAGGTGTGTATACTTGGATAGACCGAAATATGGACAGCGTGCGGCAGTTGGATGAGTTTGAAATCGCGAATTTTGCGGATAATGCAGACCACATTCGCGTGACGACTTTTACGAATGATTTTATCCGGTCTAATAACGTCAATTTTAGTCAGAGTGTAGAGCTAAATCCCGTAAAATTGTGGCGCACGAGTAAGCGAAAAACCTTGAAGTTTTTGTCGAAATTCAGGAATGTTGCCACCTTTCAAATCCAAAGAAAAACCCTCGAATCGGCAGAGGTGCGCCCTTGGAATCCTTTTGAATTATCGGTGAGTGATACCTCGTTGGTATCGCTTTCTGCTAATATTCGTAATACACTGTTTTTCAATCGAACGAATCAAGTGTTTGGTGTGCAATTTGGTATGCAAGACAATCGAAATCGACGCATTCTGACGACAGGTTATGAAGCCCGACGACGCACGGAGCAATCCATCAAAGCCCGTTGGAATCCGAGTAAAAAAGTAGGCACAAAACTCGATGCTTCGCGAGGCACTCGATTCAATGATTCGGAGTTTTTTCAAGTGAAAGACTACGACATAATTTTTTGGGAATTTTCACCGATAGTGAAATATATTTTTCAGAAAAATGCACGCCTCACACTCGCCTATACATTCGCCGACAGGCGCAACCAAATCAACGAAAAAGAAACCACGCAAAACCACAATATCAGCACCGAATTCACCTATAATAAAGTCTCTAAATCAGAAATAAGTGCTAAGTTTTCATTCGTAAATGTCACCTACACAGGCACACGCAATACGCCCGTAGAATACGCAATGCTCGACGGCTTGCAAAACGGTAAAAACTTTTTGTGGAATCTCACCTTCGACCGCCGTATTTCGCGCAATGTGCTGATGAGTATCAGCTATGAAGGGCGCAAAACGGGCGAAAATAAAGTGGTGCATATCGGAAGGGCGAATGTACGAGCTACATTTTAAGCAAATTCATTATATTTAAACATATATATGACAACTATTGTCTAAGCAATAATTTTATATTAACTTTGAATTTTAATTTATTTAAGACCAAATTGTTATGAAAAAATTATGTTTTATTTTGCCCTTGACATTCCTTTTTTTTATAGGTACTGTCACCCTAAATGCCCAATGTACAGGCGATTCATGGGACTTTAATGAAGATGACTTTGCTCCAGGCTCTATTTCTCAAACCGAAGCAGGTACTGCTGCCCCTGCTACAACTAATCAAATAGATTTAAACGCTGATGGTACTTTGGATATAGAAGTCACTTACGAAGCTATTGTAACAACACCAAATGCTAATGGTACGTGCGATGATGGTGATTTCTCAATAGGTGCCGGATGGGGCGGAACAGGTGCCTTGACAACGAGTTCAGATTTTGCAGGTACGACTTCTGACGACTGTCCATGTAACAATGGTATCATCGTAATGACAGTTGATATGATTAACGGCTTTAATTCTGATGTTGCTAATTTTCAATTTGAGGCTACCTCACAAAATGGATCTTCTGAGGCATACGAATATGGTTTTGGTTTCGTTAGTGCCGCTACTGATTCCGGAGGGAATCCAATTACGGGATTAAATACAGCCGCCGCTACTACGGCTGCCATTGCCAACTATTGTAATGCTCAATACGTAGCAGGTATGACTGTTTCTTCTGTGGCACTTTCCAGCACTACCGGAGTATTTACTACACAAGCTGATGACCTTAACGCTACTGCCAACACCTGTACCAATGAGGGACAAAATGGTGAAGACACTGGTTCAGGTAGTGGTCCCAATTCAGGCCTCACAACGGGTGTATCCGGTTTGGCTTCTACCGATTTAATCACACAAGTCACGTATATTTATGGCCTGAGTAATGCACCGGGTTCTGATTGTGATGCTGATGGTGATACAGGTGTAGGTTCCAGTCCTTCCGGCTCTTTTGCAGGTATTGATGGATGTTTTACGCCTCCATGTTCAATATCCGGTGCGACTGCTATGGCAGTGTGCGACACAGCAGACCCAACTAATGCCGTAGTCACTGTTACTTTTGATGAGGCAAATAGCTCTGGTAACTTCAATATTTTAGATAACACAGGTGCTACTGTAGGTACAGCCACAGGAACAGGCGCAGGAGTTACAGCTACATTTACTATTACAGGACCTACTACCGCTGCACCGGGTACGGTATTTACTATTCAAGACGGTACAGATTTAGGATGTATGGTAGATATCACGGTTGACATACCGGAATGTATGATTATCTGCCCCGACTACACCGCCACCATCTCCGGCGGCGGACGAGTCTGCAACAGCGGCAGCGTAGATTTGTTTGTAACTATAGACGGTGGCACAGGACCTTATACCATAGCACTTACCGATGGCACCACGATTACAGGTTACAATAGCGGTGATGCCATTCCCGTATCTCCCACAACCAACACGACCTATGGTTTATCATCTGTCTCAGATGCTGATGATTGTCCGGGTATGATAGCAGGTATGGCAGAAGTGATGGTGATTATCAGTTGTGCCAATGCAGGTTCATTGAACGGTAATTAATGCAAGATAAATAAATTATTTTTCTCAATAAAATTAAAAGTCTGTATCGGAATTTCCGGTACAGACTTTTTTATGAAAATGAGAATTATTCTAAATCATTAATTTGACAGATTGAGTCAGCATTAAATTATACTTAGTACATTATTTAAGGATGAATAATTTCACTATAAAAAATGTTTTTATTAGATTTGCGAACGATAAATACATAATATTTTTTTCTATTAAAACAACCAAATGACTTTGCATTTAAATACCCTCTTATTCGAATAGAAAAACACACTCTTGCACCCGCTAATTTTCGCAAGTATATGAAACCAACGAACATATTTCTTTTTTTCCTACGCACAAAAAACAACTCCTCTTGTATCCATTCATTTACGTTTGTGAGGTTCTCTGCTATTCAAAACGTAATCATTTAGATCACCATAAATTTTTTAAAATCATATAAACCTAATTGTTAAACTTATTACAATGAAAAAAATATTATTCTCTTTACTCACTTTCTGTTTGCCCTTTTTGGCAATTGGACAAATAACTATCAATGAAGTAGATGCTGCCCAACCCGGTACTGATATGGCTGAATTCGTTGAGCTTATGGGTACACCCGGCGCATCTGCCGATGGCTTTGTGCTTGTATTGTTCAATGGTTCCAACGATGCTTCTTACGATGCGATTGACCTTGACGGCTTGGTGTTCGATGCCAACGGTTTATTAGTCATCAATTTTCCTTCCAATAGTCTGCAAAACGGTGCTGATGCTGTAGCTGTTTATATGGGAGATGCGACTGACTTTCCGAATGGTACTGCTCCTACTACGACCAATATCATAGATGCACTCGTATATGGCACCAACGACTCGGACGATACGGGCTTGCTCACCGGACTTGGTGAAACCATACAATATGATGAAGATGATACGACCTCCATTCAGGCAGATGGAGCAGGCGGATATGTCAGCGCAGCACCTACCGAAGGGCAGCCCAATGATGTCACACCGTCGGACTGCCCCGATGGTTCAAACATCGGCGATTCTTGCGATGATGGAGTAGCGACGACTGTCAATGATACCGTACAAGCAGATTGTACCTGTGTCGGTACAGATGCAGGACTCACCGACTGCGGAGCTTTTACTTGGGAAGCTGTACAAGTCGTCAATAACTCCATGAACGATGTATGGACAGCTATCATTGGCGGTTGGTCAATGAACGGCTTTGTTGGCAATGGCGTCATGGAGCAGGTAGATCAGTGGTTGGTTTACGGACCGATTGATGTATCGGCTACAGGGTCTTTGTTTTTAAATTTTGATGCAGCAGAGAGCTTTGGCGTGACCGACCTCAATGTGCTTTGGACAGATACTTACACCGGATGCCCGGCAGATGCAACTTGGACAAATGCAGCTACTCTGACTGATGCAGGAGCAGCTTCTGTCGATTTGAGCGCAACTGCGGGTACAGAAGTTTTTATTGCAATTGAATATTCTGACGATGGTGCAGATGGATATAGCGGTTGGGATTTGACCAACTTCGCTTTGTTGGCAGATGTATGTCCTACGCCGGGTACACCGATGATTTCTATGTGTACTGAAACGTTTGATTGCCCTACGGAAATGGTCAACTTCGGCGATGCTTGCGACGATATGGACGCGACTACAACTGATGATGTGATTCAAGCAGATTGTACCTGTGCAGGTACAGTACCTGTGTTTGACTGTCCTATGGAAATGGTCAACTTTGGTGATGCTTGTGATGATGGCGATGCAACTACAATAGGTGATGTAATACAAATGGATTGCATTTGTGCAGGTTCAGTAACGGAAAATTGCCCGGGCGCATTTATCAACGAAATTGCTTACGACTGCGATACCGGCGATGCGAATGAAGTAATAGAAATATGTCTACCCAATACATTCACAGGTAGCCTTGCAGATATTCAAGTTGATTTATATAATGGCAGCAATAGCACTGTTTATAATACGATTGCTCTAGATGCCTTTACTGCCGGAACTAATGACGGTACAAACACCTACTACACATGGGCAGGTGGTGGCAGCGGCATTCAAAATGGTTCGCCCGATGGTATGTCCTTATCTTTTCAAGGTGTTACTTGCGAGTTTATCAGTTATGAAGGTACTATCACAGCCGTTGACGGTCCTGCATCAGGTTTGACTTCTACGGACATAGGTGCTTCACAAACCAATTCAACAACTTGCGATGAAACCATACAATTCTTTGGAGGCGTTTGGGTCAATGCTTGTGCAACAGTAGGCGATGTCAATAGCGACCAACCCTGTACAGTGACATTTGATTGCCCTACGGAAATGGTCAACTTCGGCGATGCTTGCGACGATATGGACGCGACTACAACTGATGATGTGATTCAAGCAGATTGTACCTGTGCAGGTACAGTACCTGTGTTTGACTGTCCTATGGAAATGGTCAACTTTGGTGATGCTTGTGATGATGGCGATGCAACTACAATAGGTGATGTAATACAAATGGATTGCATTTGTGCAGGTTCAGTAACGGAAAATTGCCCGGGCGCATTTATCAACGAAATTGCTTACGACTGCGATACCGGCGATGCGAATGAAGTAATAGAAATATGTCTACCCAATACATTCACAGGTAGCCTTGCAGATATTCAAGTTGATTTATATAATGGCAGCAATAGCACTGTTTATAATACGATTGCTCTAGATGCCTTTACTGCCGGAACTAATGACGGTACAAACACCTACTACACATGGGCAGGTGGTGGCAGCGGCATTCAAAATGGTTCGCCCGATGGTATGTCCTTATCTTTTCAAGGTGTTACTTGCGAGTTTATCAGTTATGAAGGTACTATCACAGCCGTTGACGGTCCTGCATCAGGTTTGACTTCTACGGACATAGGTGCTTCACAAACCAATTCAACAACTTGCGATGAAACCATACAATTCTTTGGAGGCGTTTGGGTCAATGCTTGTGCAACAGTAGGCGATGTCAATAGCGACCAACCCTGTACAGTGACATTTGATTGCCCTACGGAAATGGTCAACTTCGGCGATGCTTGCGACGATATGGATCCAGCGACTACCAATGACGTAATACGAGCAGATTGTACCTGTGCAGGCACAGCTCCGGCTTTCGATTGTCCAACAGAAATGGTCAACTTTGGCGACGCTTGTGATGATATGGACGCAACGACTGAAAACGATGTCATTCAAGCAGATTGTAGCTGTGCTGGCGAAACAGTCGTAGTAGAAGGTTGTACAGACCCACTTGCAACCAACTTCGATTCCGAAGCAACAATGGACAATGGCACTTGCCTATACTTATGCGACGACCCCACCGCACTTAATATATCTACATTCGAGAGCTTCGATAGCGGTTCAGGACTATCTTACGCTTCACCGACAGGCATGGGCTTATTGACAGGTGCAAACGATGACTTCGCAGGTTTCGTCTGGAGCGTCAACACTACAGGCTTGACCAACGACGATTTCTGTATATTCATTGATTACACTGTAACAGGTGATGCGGCTGCTTTCCCGATTACACTCGAATTTAGAATTGAAAACAACGGCTGCGGATTCTTCCCCTGTCCATGGATTGACTTCAACACAGTCATCACAGAACCTGGAACATATACACTTGGAGGTGTTGTTTCTACGGGTAATGTAGGTGGAAACGGTGCATTCGACCCTGCAGGTGCCAATCCGGCTATCGTAGCGGCTATCGCCAACTTTAGCGGTACACCACTTGTAGCTGACATCAATGTTGATTTCAGCAACCTTTGTGCATCCACTGATTGCCCTGTCGTAGATGTACCCGGTTGTACAAATGTAGATGCTTGCAACTTCAACCCTTCTGCCAACGTAGATGATAGTTCTTGCTACAACATAGGCGATGCTTGTGATGCCGACGGCGACCCGGCTACAATGGATGTTTGGATTGACTGCAACACCTGTGGAGTCATAGGTACTACGCCCGGCTGTACAGATGTAAATGCAACCAACTACGACGAAACAGCAGATACTGAAGACGGTAGCTGCTTGTACCTATGCGATGATGCTCCGGCTGACCTACTCGATATCTCTACAAATGGCGGTTTCGATGGCGGTTCAGGACTCTCTTACGGTTCGCCGAGCAATATGGGCTTATTAGCAGGAGCAAACAACGACTTTGCAGGTTTCATCTGGAATGTCAATACAACCGGCTTGACCAACGACGACTTTTGTATCTCTATTGATTATACAATAACAGGCGATGCAGCAGACTTCCCGATTACACTCGAATTTAGAATCGAAAACAACGAATGTGGATTCTTCCCTTGTCCATGGTTAGACTTCAATGTTGAAGTAACCGGACCGGGTACTTACACATTAGGCGGCATTGTTTCTACGGGCAATGCAGGTGACAATGGCGCATTCGACCCCGCAGGTGCCAATCCGGCTATCATAGCCGCTATTGCCAACTTCAGTGGTACACCAATTGGAGCAGATGTTATCGTAGAATTTAGCAACCTTTGTGTATCAACCGACTGTAGAGTCGACCCTCCGGTAGATTGTGCACCGGGTATCATTCAATTTCCGGCAAATCCAAGTGGAAATTAATAATTTCTAAGTATTTAAAATTGTATGGCTTTTATGTTATATTTATGATCGCACTGAAATATAGCCATTTTTTAATAAATAAAAATGGTTCTTTGACAAATCCAGTGAAGTGAATGAAAATTTGGGCGTATCCCCCTCCTTATCAGTCGGGGGTCGGGCTATCCGGCACTCTCTCCACTCCGCTATCGCTACGTTACGTTCAAACAACACCTACTATCCCTTACGCAAGGGACGAACAATCGCGAGGCAGAAAAACAAACAATCACGGGATATGTCAAAGAACCATAAAAATAACACGACAACAACGCAAACACCATACATCAATCAAACAATTTTTTAAAATCTTAGGAAAAAATAATATGAAAAATATATTAAAAATGAAATATACAGCTTTGCTAACGGTGCTAATAGCTTGCTTTAGCTTCCCCGCAAATGCCCAATCATGTGGCGATGGTACTTATGAGTTCGCTGATATGGTGGCTATCTTCCAAGCAAATAACTGTACAGGATGTCACGGCGGCTCCGGAGGACTCAATTTATCCGACTACACCAACGTCACTGTCGGCGGCAATAGAGGAATGGACGGATGCGGACCTTACGCCACCGCCCTTGATTTTCTTGTTGGCAAAGTAGATGGCTCACTTACCGCTGCCGATGCTTGCGGTAATGCGATGCCCAATAATAGTACACCCTTCGGTACACCGGGTATCCCGACTGAAGATATTGCAGCCATACAAACGTGGATAGATGCAGGTGCGCCAGAGTTTTGCCCACTACCTGCTTGCACGGATATTGTCGTTTCGGCACAGCCCGTTTGCAACGGTACGCCAGGTACTTTTGACATTCAAATCAACACCATCACAGGCGGTGACGGACTTGGTGACTCAAGCGGAACGTACACCGTAACGGATGGTACAAACACCATCACTTACCCAACGCAGACCACTATTACAGGATTGGCATACACTAATCAAAACGACAAAATCACGCTAACCGTCACAGATGATGACGACAATAACTGTTCGATTTCATACGATGTTTTACAATTAGAATGTCTCGACCAAACAGTGTGTGACTGCACCGCTACCGACCCGTTTAGTATCAACGCACAAGTAAGTGCCAACGGAGACGGTTACAGCATGGTCTATGTAGTCACTGACAATGGAGGCATAGTCATTGAAGTCAATCAAACAGGTAGTTTCGGAGCATTCCCTGATGATGGAATGTTTTACAACGTATTTGCATACAATGTAGTCGATGCTGACCTGGCAGGACTTGAAGCAGACTTGAATGGATTGATTGGTAGCCTCGTTGACCCCTCATTGACGGCTTCGCAAGCTCCGCCTTTTGATACTTACTTCTATACGGACACAATGACTTCGTTTATAGAAGATTGTGAATGCTGTCCCGACGTGGAAATTATCATTGACGACCAAACCATTTGTTCAGAAGATGCCATAGGTTACGACCTTACTTCGCTCGAACCGGCAGGCTTCACAGACGGCGTATGGCAGGATGCAGACGGAAACATAGTGAGTACAGTCGATATTGCCAATGGTGATACCTTCCTCTACACCTATACAGACTCGAATGACTGTGTATATAATGATACACTTACGTTCACAGTCAATGATGGAACAAGCGTCGTTGTTGACGTACTTCTATGTCCCGAAGATGCAACTACGCCTTACGATTTGACACAGAATGAACCTGCCGGAACAAACGGTACATGGGACGTTGCTGACCCAATGAGCGTGGATGTCAGTTCAGGTGGTACATTTACTTATACTTATGACGATGCAAACGGTTGTACAAGTAGAGTCGAAGTAGGTATTACTATATCGGGTGAAATCGTATTTACCGTAAATGATATTACACTTTGTGAAGGTCAAACCGGTACTTTAGAACCAAGCGGATTAGATGATTTAGGAAATTATACTTACGCATGGGATGACGGCACTACTACACCTACACTTTCGGTCAATTTAGCAGGAGATTACACCTTATCTGTAATGGATTTTAACGGCTGTGTGGCTTCTCAAACGGCTACAGTGACTGTCTTATCGGAGTGTGATGAAACTTGTGCGACCACTCAAACCTGTGACGATAACAATCCTTGTACAGAAAATGACATGGAAACTATCGGCGCAAATGCCGCGATTTGTATTCCATGTGCAGGAACAGTAAATCCAAGCAGTTGCGAAGCAGGCTGTGTTACGACACAAACTTGTGATGACAGCGACCCATTGACCATCAACGACATGGAAGGTGTTGCAGCTGATGGCACTATATGTGTGCCATGTGCGGGTGTTCCTGCTGACGCATGTTCTGATACTACTGTCGAATCTTGTGACGATGGCAATCCTTGTACAATAGATGACGAGCAAACCGTCTCCAATTTAGATAATACAATCTGTATTCCATGTGCAGGAACAGTAAATCCAAGCAGTTGCGAAGCAGGCTGTGTTACGACACAAACTTGTGATGACAGCGACCCATTGACCACCAACGATATGGAAGGCGTTGCAGCCGATGGTACTATATGTGTGCCATGTGCGGGTGTTCTTGCTGACGCGTGTTCTGATACTACTGTCGAATCTTGTGACGATGGCAATCCTTGTACAATAGATGACGAGCAAACCGTCTCCAATTTAGATAATACAATCTGTATTCCATGTGCAGGAACAGTAAATCCAAGTAGTTGCGAAGCAGGCTGTGTCACCACACAAACTTGTGATGACAGCGACCCATTGACCATCAACGATATGGAAGGCGTTGCAGCCGATGGTACTATATGTGTGCCATGTGCGGGTGTTCTTGCTGACGTATGTTCTGATACTACGGTCGAATCTTGCGATGACGGTAATCCTTGTACAATAGATGACGAGCAAACCGTCTCCAATTTAGATAATACAATCTGTATTCCATGTGCAGGAATAGCTATTCCGGCTGTTGACGTTACATTCGCAGGTTTGACAACTGACTACTGTGAAGGCGCAACAGTTGAAGCCCTTCCAACTACCGATGATAACGGCATCACAGGAACATGGAGTCCAACTACAATTGACAATACGACATCAGGTACTTACACATTCACACCGGACGACACGCAGTGTGCCAATTCATTCACATTGGACGTGACCATCACGCCTACATGTGATGTCGCTTGTGCAACTACTCAAGCCTGTGACGATGGCGATGCTTGTACAGAGAATGACATGGAAACAATAGGTTCTAACGGTATTGCTTGTGTGCCTTGTACCGGAACACCCGTTGGTACTGTTTCCCTTATAGAATCTGCTGTTGCATGTGAAGATGATGCCTTGACTTATGATTTGACGGCATTCGAACCAGCAGGTTCGACAGGTACATGGGTAGATGTAGCCGACCCTACAAGCGCAGATGTAAGCGCAGGTGGTTCATTTGTATTCAACTTTACAAATGACGGTGGTTGTGATGGTACTTTAGATCTTTCAATTACTGTTTTAGATGATATACAAATCACTGCAGCACCTACATGTGATTCTGCAACTGATGGTATATTCTTCGTTGCTATTCAGGATATTACAGGCGGTAGCCAAGCGAGTGATTACACCGTAGAAGCCAATGGTTTGTCTGTAAATTACACAGGCGCACCTGTCACGATAGGTCCATTTGATTATACTGACCACAATACAGGAATTACATTGAATGTAACTTCATCTGATGGTTGTACAGCAACTTACGGTGTGTTACAATTAAATTGTGCCGACCAGGAAGTATGTGATTGCGAGAATAGTCCTGACGCACCCTACACCATCACTGCACAAGCCGCTGCCAATGGCAACGGGTACAACATGGTGTATGTTTTAGTGAATAATGATAATGCGAATACTGCCATGATGGTCAACAATACAGGTATTTTCATTGATTTAAATGATAATACCAATTACACTGTTTACGCATTTAATGTAGAAGATGTTGATGTCGCAGGTTTTACTGCCGACTTGAATGGCTTGATGATGATTTCCGCAGGAGATGAAGTCCTCATGAATATGGGCGCATTTGCCAGCTACTGTTACGAATCGGCATCGGCTGCCTTCATCGAAGATTGTGCTTGTTTGAGTTGTGATGACTTTGTTATCAATGCGAGTACCACAGATTTGACATGCAATGGCGATGCCGGAGGTGCAATAGATTTGACGGTTTTAAATGGTCAAACGCCGTACACCTACACATGGAGTAATGGAGAAACCACCGAAGACCTCACAGGACTTGATGGCGGTGCATACACAGTCACTGTAAATGATGCAGGAGAATGTTCCGATATCATCACGGTGACGATTAGCGAGCCTGACGCCATTGGTATCAGCGATGTAGCTATCACCAATCCAAATTGTAGTGCCGACGATGGTACAATTGTCGTTTCTGTGGCAAATGGGGTCGCGCCATTTACCTACGAAATCACCGAGTTAGGTATTTCGCAAATTGATGATAACACCATCACAGGAGTCCCTGCGGGCAGCTATACGCTTGTCGTAACAGATACCAACGGATGTACAACCTCTACGCCTGTCACACTCATAGGCACAGACACGCCGACCGCAACAATAGCTATTGACACTGCGCCTGATTGCGGAGAAGCAAACGGCACAATAACCGCAACAGCAACAGGCGGAACAGCACCTTACGAATACGCTTGGGACGATGCTGCTGCTCAAACCACCGCTACGGCTACGGGCTTGACTGGGGGTACTTATACAGTAGTCGTCACAGACGCTGATGGATGTAGCGCGACTGAAAGTATTACACTTCTCCCTGTCGGTTGCGAGTTTAGTATTACGAATACTTTCTTTGCAAGTGACCCCTGCAAATGCAATAATGACCAATCTGCTAATGACGCAGGCGACGGTACGTTTGAAGAAACAGTCACTGTACTTGCTCCTGCCGGCTTGATTGTTCGTGCAGATGTCACCTCTACGGGCATCGAAGATCCAATTAATTTAGGTTTATCAACAAGTACGCTCCCAATTGAGTTCTACGAATCTTTCCCGGGGCGTTACATCTTGATTTTCAACCACATTGATAGAATTGGTTACACGATTAATCTTGAATATTCTACCGACGACGGTTTGACCTTTATCCCTATGCCCAATGGTTTTGGTGGACAATTGTCTTACACCAACGTATGTGCATATCCGGTTTTGGCATTCAATCCGCCACTCGAAGAGGCTTACTGCGAAGACGATGGTATTGTTGTTATTGGTGTAATAGAAACGTCTGATAATGTGGACTTTACGCCATTAGCAGGCTTTCCTTCTGTCCAACTCAACAACGACGAGCAAGAGCCTTCACCTGCAACATTTGACCCAACGACCTTTGGTACGGCAACTTATACTTTCTCTGGTTTTTATAATTATGAAAACGGAACAGGAACAGGCGGTACGGTAGAAAATCCTGCGGTTTCACTCAATCCATGTGCTACGTTCATCAGAGTCAATGTTCCGGTCAATCCAGTACCTGTATCAGCAGCAACTTGCGAACAGACAGGCGCAGAGGAGTTCATCATTGACGTAGATCCAATGGACGATTACGAGACACCCGAAAACTTGATGTATCGTATCGGCGATAGCGGTCCATTCCAGACGAGTGACCAATTCATCGTAGGAGAAGATGGAGATTACGATATGACTGTTGTAGATATGGTAAGTGCTTGTCAATACGAAGTACCCGCAGTTTGTTTCCGACAACTTCCGATAGAATTAATTTCATTTGAAGGAACATGTGCCGACGGCAAATACGTATTGACTTGGACAACAGCAACGGAAGAAGACGTTTTACACTTCGTTGTAGAGCGTTCTATTGACGGTCAAAATTACGTTCAAATTGCAGAAGTAGACGCAGTAGGCAACTCTACTGCACTACAAACTTACGGCTATAAAGATGCTACTGGCGTATCAAGAGAATACTACTATCGCCTACGCGTTATCGAATTATCCGGTACGGAAACCTTATCGAGAATCGAAACAATTTCTTGTCTCACGGGCGGTTTTGGTGTCTTGGATGTCTATCCGAATCCTACGCAGGACGAAGTAGCCATCAGCTTTGAAGTCACGAGCAGAGACCAACTCAAACTCACATTGGTAGATGTACTCGGACGCTCCGTAAGCGAGCAGAATATCACACCGGACATTGGTTTGAATCGCGCTATTATCGACATGTCTACACTGCCAGCGGCAATGTATTACATCGTCTTAGCAGACGGCACACAGCAATCCATTGAGAAAGTAGTGAAGAAGTAAATACAAGTATTAAG
>Ga0209295_1000308_pt1 | contig 31037 bp, 26 predicted proteins | sample Porto_5metaG_FD_187428 | JGI IMG/M metagenome (GOLD analysis project Ga0209295, IMG submission 187428) | Marine algal microbial communities from Porto, Portugal - Porto_5 metaG (SPAdes) (version 2) | ecosystem: Host-associated > Algae > Red algae > Unclassified | place: Portugal: Porto... | reverse complement strand
ATAAAATCTACTTGGGTAATTTAGATGCACAACGAGATTGGGGTCATGCAAAGGATTATGTTCGTATGATGTGGATGATTCTTCAGGCTGATGAAGCAGAAGACTGGGTAATTGCAACTGGTAAAACCACGCCTGTTCGTGAGTTCGTAAGAATGGCATTCGCTGAAATGGGAATCGAATTAGAATTCAAAGGTGAAGGTGTAGATGAAAAAGGATATGTAAAATCATGTTCTAACCCAGATATACAGGTAGAAATCGGTAAAGAAGTTCTTGCGGTTGATCCTAAATACTTTAGACCAACAGAAGTTGAGCTATTAATTGGTGATGCCACAAAAGCAAATACAAAATTAGGCTGGATTCCTGAATATGACTTACAAGGATTGGTAAAAGACATGATGACTCATGATTTAAAATTAATGCAAAAGGATCAATACCTTAAAAAAGGTGGTTATGTGACTTTTAATTATTTTGAATAACAAACTTTACAATTTGCTAATAGTAGGTAAATAACATCCAATGTTAAATAAAGAAGCTAAAATATATATAGCAGGTCACAGAGGTCTTGTTGGTAGTGCCATAGTCAAAAACCTTGAAAGTAAAGGGTATTCGAATTTAGTTTACCGAACGCACAAGGAGCTAGACTTGACTAATGCCAACAAGGTTGCTGAGTTCTTTCAAAATGAAAAACCATCTTATGTTATTCTTGCTGCTGCCAAAGTTGGCGGTATTGTTGCGAATAACACGTATAGAGCAGATTTCATTTATGAGAATCTAATGATTCAAAATAATGTCATACATCAAAGTTATCTGCATGGTGTGCAAAAATTGCTGTTTTTAGGTAGTACCTGTATTTATCCTAAAAATTGTCCGCAACCTATGAAAGAAGATTACTTGTTGACTGATGTTTTGGAATATACAAATGAACCTTATGCCATTGCTAAAATAGCAGGTATAAAAATGTGCGAGAGTTACAATTTACAGTACGGCACAAACTTCATTTCTGTGATGCCTACCAATCTGTATGGACCTAATGATAATTTCGATTTAGAGAAATCACATGTATTACCAGCATTAATTAGAAAAATGCACCTAGGTAAGGCTCTAGAAAATAATGATTGGAATACAATTGCTGAAGATTTGAATGCATTGCCTATTGAAGGAGTAAATGGAAATTCATCTGAAAAAGAAATACTTACCATTTTAGAAAAGTATGGTATAAAAAGAAAAGATGATACCATTTACCTAGAAATATGGGGTTCAGGTAAACCAATGCGCGAGTTTCTTTGGAGCGAAGACATGGCAGATGCCTGTGTTTTCTTAATGGAACAGCGAGATTTTAAAGATTGTTATTCACAAGACACCAAAGAAGTACGTAATACACATATTAATATAGGTACTGGTGTAGATATTACCATAAAAGATTTAGCTGAACTCATACAGCAGAAAATCAATTTTAAAGGTGAATTATATTTTAATACCGAAAAACCAGATGGTACTTTAAAGAAATTAACAGATCCCTCAAAATTACATGACCTTGGATGGAAACATACCGTTTCATTATCACAAGGAATAGAACAAGTATATTCTTGGTATACCGCTAAGAATTAATTTTTTATTTACCTACAGATTTCTATCAAACTCAAATTTAACGTTGACCGCCAGCTGTAAAGCTATCGGTCAACATTAATAACCTATCATTAGCTCTTTGACCAACCATTACTAAAAGCTTAAATGAAGAAATCGAATTTTATTATACCATTATCTTTTGTGGTGCATATACTGTTAATTAATATAACGCTATATGCATTCATACCAGATACCTATTTTAATGGCTATAGCATACTTTATTACAATCTTACATGGCTCATAACTACGTATAGCTTAAACTTCTACCCTACGGCCAGAAGAGATGGTTTTATGACCAATCTTAAAACTTTCGTTGTATTGTTTGTCATATATGGCTTAGTCTATTTTACCTCATTTGTATTCTTAGGCATAAATTCGTATACCCCTATATATCTATCATTGGTATATGTACTAATCTGCTTTCAATTAACGTTGTTCAGGGTATTATTCTATTGGGCAAAAAAATTATACAGAACAAAAGGATTCAACAGTACAAGAGTTGTAGTAATCGGAAAAGATAAAAACCTTCAAAAGCTAAGACGTATTTTTGACAACCCAGAATACGGATATCGGTACATGGGTTATTTTGATAATGTAAAATCAAGTCACCCTACATGTTTAGGAGATATAGAAAGCTCTTTCAATTATATTTTTGAGAACAATGTAGAAGAAGTGTACTGTATGGCCTCAAAATTATCAAAGGCTGAAATACAGTATGTAATGAAAATTGCCGATAATAGTCTTAAAAGAATAAAAATCATTCCAGATAATAAAGAGCTCTTTTCTAGAGCCATGTCATTAGAATTATATGGAGCTGTTCCCATTTTAAACTTAAGGGCCTCTCCATTAGATTTAGATTATTCCAATTTAATAAAACGAATTTTCGATATTCTAGTAGCAAGCTTTGCAATTTTATTTGTACTGTCATGGCTAACACCCATAGTATATATTTTAATGAAAATTGAATCTAAAGGACCTTTGTTTTTTAAACAACAACGGCACGGGGTCAATAGAGAGGTCTTTTGGTGCTATAAATTTAGGTCTATGACCCAAAGTACTACCAGCGATACTAAAATGGCAACTAAGAATGATGTACGAATTACAAAATTGGGCAAAATTCTAAGAAAGACCAGCATAGATGAGCTACCGCAATTTTTTAATGTTTTAATGGGAGATATGAGCGTAGTTGGACCAAGGCCGCACATGGTTGTACACACCCAAGAATATGAAAGCTCAGTAGATAAATATTTAGTTCGCCATTTCTTAAAGCCAGGTATTACCGGTTTAGCACAAATACAAGGTTGTAGGGGGGAAATTGTAGAAAGAGCCGATATTGTAAATAGGGTTCGTTATGACATTTTTTACATGGAAAAATGGTCATTAGGTTTAGATGCTAAAATAGTATTTTTGACCATCTACAACGCTATAAAGGGAGAGGCCAAAGCCTATTAACAAGAAATAATTAAAATTTATTTATTTTTTAAAAGCTTCTTAGCAGTTTCAAAAAGTAAAAATGCTATAAAACCTACTACTAGGCCGGCTAAGAATTCAACTATGATACTAGGCACGTTTGGTAAAATATGATGCATTAAGTCTATATTATGCACAAAAATACCTCCAGACACCAATAAAAGCGCAAGCGTTCCTATAACAGACAATGCCTTTATTACTTTTGGTAAAGCATTTACAAAGAAACGACCAATACTATCAGAAATACTATTTTCCTCTTCATTAAGATTAATAAGGCTAGTACCAAATTCATCCATGCGTACAATTAGCGCTACAATACCATAAACACCAACAGTTGCAATTAATGCGACTACTGAAACCACAGCTATTTGAGTGACCAAAGGCTCATTTATAACTGCACCTAACGCAATGATGACAATTTCAATAGACAATATAAAATCAGTTACTATGGCTGATTTCACTTTTGTTTTTTCCAACTCTAGAATTTCTTCTTTGGTCATTGGCTGAATACTGGCTGCAACATGCTCATGCTTATGTGGCACAAAGAATTCATATATTTTCTCCGCTCCCTCAAAAGCCAAGTAAATACCACCGAGTATTAAAACCACGGTTACTGCCCAAGGCAAAAAAGCACTTAATAAAAAGGCTATAGGTAAAATGATGATTTTATTTAATAAGGAGCCTTTGGAGATTGCCCATAATACCGGTAATTCTCGTTGAGAGACGAACCCTGAAGCTTTTTCTGCATTCACAGCTAAATCGTCACCTAATATACCAGCCGTCTTCTTTGTGGCTATTTTACTCATTGCCGCTACATCATCTAAAAGTGCTGCTACATCATCTAAAATTGCAAAAAAACCTGAAGCCATGTAATTCTAATTTTGGTCAAAAATAATTTAACCAAATGGTTTTTGAGAATTCTATTCGCAAAAAAGATAAATCGACACTATGTTGCAATCTTAAAAAGATAAAGAGCATATAAGTTTTAGGAACTTTAAGGACAAAAAGATGTAAGATATTAATTGGGGAATAATTGGTTGTGAAGATGTAGCTGAAGTAAAGAGCCGACCCGCTTTTAAAAGAATGGCAAATTCTAATTTAGTATCCGTTATGGGTCGAAATGAAGAAAAAGCTAAAGATTTTGCAAGACGGCATAATGTTCCACATTGGACTTCTAATGCCGATGACATTCTGAATAATAACAAAATCAATGCGGTATATATTGCTACACCTCCATCTTCGCATTTAAAATATGCATTACAAGCATTGGAAGCTGGTAAACATGTATACTTAGAGAAACCAATGGCTTTAAACGCTGATGAAGCAAAACAAATATGTCATGCACTTAAAAACAGTAGTAGTAAACTTACCATGGCACACTATCGTCGTAACTACCCGCTTTTATAAAAGTAAAAGAATTATTGGATGCAAATAACATTGGTAATATACTACATATAAAACTTCAAGTTTTACAATCTAAAAAGAAACTATTTGTATCAGATACTAGAGACAATTAGAGAATACAACCAGAAGTCTCTGGAGGAGGATACTTTTACGATTTAGCACCACACCATATAGATTTAATGATGCATTATTTTGGCAAAATAGACGAGGTTATCGGTTTTTCAAAACCTGCAAAAGGCAATGCAAAGGTAGAAGAAGTTGTAAATGGGATCATCTTTTTTAAAAATGAAATCGAATTTGGTGGTATCTGGAATTTCAATGTAGCAGAAATCAACCAAAAAGATGAGTGCATTATTTATGGCACTGAAGGAAGTATTGAGTTTTCCTTTTTTGGAAACGAGGTTGTTTTAAAAACCATCAAAGAAGAACAAATATTTTCATTCACTAACCCAATCCATGTTCAAGAACCTATGATCCAAGCTACAGTTAATTATTTTCTTGGCAAGGAAGAAAACCCTGGTACAGCTGAAGATGGGCTTATTGTAATGGATAGCCTAGATAGGTTAAGTGGCAAACATTATTTTAATTTAATTTAAATTAATCTAAGAGTCAAGAACCATAATCATAGCCGTAACCATAAGAAGAATCTTTTAATTTCACATCATTTAAAACCAAGCCTACATTCTTTAGTTTACCAGATTTTTCCATTTCTTCTACCAATCCAACAAAGCTCTTCTTTGTTTCTGAAGCTCTTAACATGTATAATGTTAAATCTGCATACTTGCTAATCACAAAAGTGTCTGCTAATTGCAGCACTGGTGCAGTATCAACTATGATATAATCGAAATGCTTTTTCAATTCTTCAAACATATGTGTCACCTTCGAATTCTTTAAAAGTTGAATTGGATTATTCGGAATTGACCCTGTGTACATAAATTTAAGATTATTATGTAAATCTGTATTTTGTATATAGTCTTGTAGTATTAAACTAGTATCATTCAAATAGGTGCTTAAACCATTTTTATGGTCTCCATTTTTTTGATAACGCTGTAGTTGTGGATTTCTTAAATCACCCCCTATGACAATTACTCTATTTCCTTCTGAAGCTAAAGTAATTCCTAAATTAACCGAGGTAAAAGTTTTACCCTCTCCTTTTAATGATGAGGCAATAAAAATACATTTAGAACTATTAGCCGAATTATTCTTTTCCAAATAATGCTGAACACCCGTTGCAAGAATATTAAATGATTCTGAAAGATGCGTACGTATATCTGGATCTATAACAGAAGACTCTTTTTGTAAAATATGTGGTAATTCACCTAAAAGCGTTAAGTATTTTGTTTGTTTTTTTACATCATCACTAGTTAACAGCTTATCATTTAAAAATGATATTGCAGTAATAATTAAAAAAGGAATACCCAGACCAAAGAACAAAGAACCAATTAGAATAAGCTTTGGTTTAGGTGAAATATTACCTCCCAATGCATAAGCCTCATCAACTATCTTTGCTTTAGGAGCACTTGCTGCCAATGAAAGTGAATTTTCCTCCCTTTTTTGAAGCAAAAACAAATATAGAGCCTCTTTAATGTTCTGCTGACGTTCTATACCTCTATAAGCACGCTCTTGTGCAGGAACATCGGATATCTGAGATGCTAAAACACCAGATTGTCTGTCGAGATTGTTTTTTTTAATTTTCAAACTTGATCGCATACCAATCAAGCTTTCCATTACATTATCCCTAATCTGTTCTATTTGATTATTAAGACCAACGACTAATGGATTTTTTTCACTAGCACTTTTAAGTAATCTATTTCTTTCTAGTACATTAGAGTTAAACTCAGCTATTAATCTAGATAAACCAGAATCATCTATACCAATATTTGCAGGCAAAAGACTTGCCTTGTTATTTCTAAGGTGTTTTATTAAAGCGTTGATAAGTTCAAGCTCGGTACCTATTCGCTGCTGTTCATTATTATAATCACTGACATTCTGAACAATTAATTTAGATTCGGTTTCAATATTTGTCAGTAGATTAGATTCTTTAAATTGCTCTTTACCCGTTTCTACAGAGTCCAACTCAGAATTTATAATAGCCAAGCGTTCATCAATAAAAAAAGCAGTATTTCTAGCAATTAAATCTTTATCCTCAATAGCTTCTTGATTATACTCAAATATTAATTGATTTAGAACATCTTCTGCCTTTTGCGGAAATTCATTTACCAATCCCAACTGAATCATTGTTGAATTTTTATCAACAAGACCTACATTCAACCTAGCGTTTAATGATGAAGCAGTACCATCGACTCCAAATACAGAAACTTCTACACTTTTAAAATCACCATCATCATCAACTCTAAAGTCCATATTTTCATTGGGCTCTACAAAAAATTTAATAAATTCTAGGTCTACTATTTCACCAATGGTATTCCTAATTACCGTATCACTATTTTCAATGACAATTTCAACTTCTTTATCGTTTAGGTAATTTATAACAAACTTATTAACCTCTAGTTTTAAAGCCTTATTTAATAGATTGGCATCTAACGAAGCTGTTCTAATCTTATAGGGACTATTTTTATAATATTCTTTCGGAAACAAAACATCAGTCTCCACATACTTCACATTGGAATTTAAAGCTTTAACCGCATTATACATTAATCTTTTTGAACGTAACAAACCTAATTCGTTTTCTATACTACTAGTGGAAATTCCGCTAAACAAAGATAAATCAGCAAAACCAGAACCTACAGAAGCCCCCTTACTTTTTTCATCCGATATAATAATGGTAGCAACAGCTTGGTAGGTCGATTTTGAAAAACTTAAATAAAGAATACCAAAAAACAAACAAATACCGATACTAATAATAAACCAAGGCCAATAATTTAAATAGCGATTGAATACTACTTTAAAATCAATATCTTCTTGTTCTTCATTATAGAAATCGTAATTTTCTTTATCCATTTTAAAAATATATTTTTTATAAAAATTTTCTCTTTGACTGTATTTTGTTTTTTATCATATCATAAACGAAAACGGCACCATAATACAAATAACGCCTCCACATTCGCTTAGGCTCTTTCAACAAACGACCTAGCAATTCTAACTTGAGGTTAATCCAAATTAGACCAGGTCTATAAACACTATCGGCGTAAAAATCAATTACAGCACCAATAGAACAAATGACATTAGCATTTAACTGCTCTTTAAAAGCATCGCTTCATTTTTCTTGCTTTGGAGCCATCATACCTACAAAAAGCACATTTGGATTAGATTCATTTACCTTTTGTATCATAAACGCAAAATCTGCAGCTGTAAAAGTAGGTTTAAATGGCGATGAAGAACTACCTATTTTGATATTAAGGTATTCCCTCTTCAACTTATTATGTATTTTAATTAAAGTAGTTTCAGAAGCAACTAAATAAAAGCAAGATCCACTTTCTTCATTCATTTTTTCTATTAAGAACTCATGAATGTCCGCACCAGCTACTTTCTTGATTTTTTTCCCATTTAAAAATTTAGAAGCCCAGGTCATACCCACACCATCTGGCAGAAGAATATCTGAATTACGTAATGCATTTTTAAACACTGAATCTTTCTCTGCTATACAATATGAGTATTGATTAATCGTATTAACCAATACTTTTCGTGCTAGGGGAATTGAATCCAAGTCATCTGCAAATAACTTATACCCCAAACAAGGTACAGTTTTGAAATTACTTGTCATATTTAATATTTATTTTACTTATATTTTTTCATAATAAAATTTCCTGATGAATAAATTCTAAATATTTTCTTAACAATCAAGTACAAAAATGCATTACACTAACTAATATGCATTATCCTCACCCTTTATAATGTTATACACTGTATAAAATAAAATATGCAAATCTAAACCCAATGACCATTTTTCAACATAAAAAATATCTAATCGCGTTCTGTTTGTTATATCAGAAGATTGAATAATCTCCCCTCTATACCCTTTTATTTGAGCAAGGCCAGTGATGCCTGGTTTTACAAAATGTCGGACTAAATATTTATCTACAGACTTTTCATAGTCGGTAGTATGTACTACCATATGTGGACGAGGACCTACAACACTCATTTCACCCTTAAAAACATTAATGAATTGAGGCAGCTCATCTAAACTTGTCTTTCTTAAAAATTTGCCTATACGGGTTACCCGCATATCACCTTTTTTAGCCATTTGAGAATCAGATTCTTTATTTACGGTCATAGATCGGTATTTATAACACCAAAAAGTTTGTCGTTTATACCCATGCCTTAGCTGTTTAAAATAAAAATTACCCGGTGAATCAAACTTTATAAGAATATATAATATAGGCGTTAGCCAAGAAAGTAACAATACAATAACCAGACCAGAAAAAACAATATCAAAAGCACGCTTGGTAATACGACCATATTCTGTATCTAAAGGTACATTTCGTAAATTAAGAACTGGTGTAGAGTCATATGACTCTAAAGACATGGCACGATTAAAAATGTCCATATCATTCAGAATGACCTTAAAACGAATTAAATTATTATCTGCAAAATCCATGAAATTCCGCAATTCTGCTTCACTAAAATTAGAAGCCACACAATAAATAATATCAATATCATTTCTTAAAATATAACCAAAACTATCTGTAATTTTTCCCAAATAAGTAGGACTTTTAGATTCCTTATCTGAAAAATACCCGTTATATTTATAGCCAAATGAAGGATTATCAAAAACCTTACGTATTTTTTTTAAGTTTCTATCCCTACCTAATACTATTACATTTACCTGATTTCCACCACCTAACCTATACTTACCTCGCAACCAATAAAAAATAACTCTATACCAAAGTAAACAAAGCGCTAAAATACCAAATACCAAATATTGGTATAATATGTTAGATATGATTTCTCCTTTTATTGAAAACAAAGCAAAGTAAGCTAAAAAATAGACAAAGATGACTTGTACTATTTTATGAAAACGAGTAAAAAAAAGTTCTTGCCGTTCAGTAGGATAAAAGTTTAAAAAAAAAGTGATTAACAACCAGCTAGTATTATAGTACAAAATATTAAATGGGTTTGCATATGTCTCCGGTGTTAATACAAACAAAACCAAATTAATAATACATAAATGTATAATTATTGAAATGGGTATTATATAATCTGATTTACGATATTTCATTTTATTGCTGGGGAAAGTTCCAATGTAGTTTTTAGAATAACAAAAATAAGTTATGCAATATTCTTATAATAAAACTATATCTACAATTATTATCGACAAACTAGAACTTTTAATTGCTATGGTATCTGAAATGATAATTAAATTGCACAATTATTTCCAAAATTCAATCTTATGAGTATACCTAAAACAGGCAAATCATGCTTTAAAGAATTAGGATTATTTAAAGATTCTTTTTTTAAGTTTCAGTTAATTTGCTCCCAAGCATAACCACTGCTTTGTATTTGTATTACAGAACCTGGAGGAAATTCTGTTCGCCATACTGACTTTGTATCATTATACCCCCTATCTTCTGCTATACGAACCCTAGTATCTTCTAAAGGATTATTCGCATTTTTAGGACTTGTTTTAATTATATAAACCCGACCAATACAAGATTTTGGATCTGGCAAATTAACCCAAGTTGACCATGAAATTATTGTTGTATGATGTTCTTCTGTTAAATTTCTGGGAGATCCAATTGGCTTAGAGATAGACCCTTGCAAACTTAAAGTTGTTAATTCATCAGAAAATAAAATAGACTGAATATCATCTATAAATTCACCAACCCTTAATTGCTTGTTAGCATTATTCCAATATAAATTATTATTATTTTCTGTTGGCTGAGTCAATTCATTAGCAAAAAATATAGACCCTTGTGTTCCTGTATGACCCCCTACATTGACAGCATCTAATTGCAGTCTAGTCACAAAATCTTCTGGTTCAGTTCCATCTTCACCTTTTACTCGCCCCTGAAATTCAGCAACCTGCAAACTAGGATCCCCTGTATTAACCGTTAATTTATCAGTAAGTGTTTTTTCTCCCGCTACCGATTGTGTAGCACTAAGATTTACAAAGTTTTCAAATTCTTCTGTCAAATCAGTTTGATCGACCAAATCGCCGGTTATTGAACCCCAACTAGAATCAACACCAGACGCATCCAATTGTGCCTTGGTCACAAAATCCTCGGCATCCGTACCTTCCACTCCTTTTACTCTGCCTAAAAATTCTGCTACCTGTATGCTAGGATCACCCGTATCGACCGTAAGTTTTTCAGTTAGGGTTTTCTCTCCTCCAATTGATTGCGACGAAGTTAAGTCAACATAATTTTGAAATTCTTCTATCAAATTAGTTTGATTGTCCAAATCTCCGGTTATCGCGCCCCAACTAGCACCACCAACAGACGCATCTAATTGCGCCTTGGTCACAAAATCTTCTGGAGCCGTTCCATCTTCACCTTTTACACGACCAAGAAATTCTGCTATTTGGGCGTTAACATCACCGGTATCCACTGTAAACTTATCAATTAAAGTTTTTTCTCCAGCTATATTCTGAATGTTAACCAAATCTACATAATTCTGAAATTCTGCTGATAAATCAGTTTGATCAACCAATGAACCTGTTATAGCACCCCAGCTTGATGCACCACCATTCGAAGCATCTAATTGCGCCTTGGTCACAAAATCCTCTGGACTTGTTCCATCTTCACCTTTTACACGACCTAAAAACTCAGCGATTTGCTCATTTACATCACCTGTATCTACGGTTAATTTATCTGTAAGTATTTTTTCTCCCGCTATCGATTGTGCGGTACTTAAATTTACATAATTTTCAAATTCAGCTATTAAATCAGTTTGATCTGCCAAAGAACCTGCTAAGGAACCCCAAGACATATTACTAGAATTTTCACCCGCACACATATTATTCCACTGCCCTCCATCATAATAATAAATACAAGAAGCATCGGTATTATAAACCATAGCACCTTGCAATGGATTTATTAAGAGCATTTCCACTTCTGTCATTCTACTAATTACTAAAACTTTTGAAGAGCTCTCCAATTCCAATAGTGAATTAACATCTAATTCCTGTGGATTATCTCCAATTTTAATTTGCGCACTAACAGAGCTAGTAATTATTAAGAAGAAAAATATTAACGATTTTTTCATAGCACTTATCTCAACCCAACAAATAATTTATTTTTAAAAAAACAGGGAGTATTCAACCCGTAAAGCTATAAAAAAAGTACGCCTCTCGATTTTTTCATCGTTTATATGTGCAAAACGTCGTTAAATAGAATATTTCATAATGAATCATATAATATTTCTTTAAATTATCTTTCCTAAATCCGGCAATTTTAAATTAATTAAACAAACAACTTTTAGCTGCACTGCTTACCGCCATCGATACTTTATGATTTTAATCGAATAAAACAATGAGCGATTTACTTTTACAGCTAAACCCATATATTTGCCCAGAACTTCATAAACACTAATGTTTTTTAACTCCATTGACTTTGCAATTTTCTTGCCAATTGTTTTTATCCTTTATTGGTTTGTCACTAATAAAAATTTAAGGTTACAAAACTTACTTCTTCTTGGAGCGAGCTATATATTCTATGGCTGGTGGGATTATCGATTTTTGTCTTTGATATTATTCAGTTCTATAGTTGACTACTTAATTGGAAGAAAACTTGGTGTAGAAGAAAATCAAAATAAAAGAAAGGGATTACTATGGATAAGTATTATTGTTAACCTTGGTTTTCTTGGTTTTTTTAAATATTATAATTTTTTTCTTGATAATTTCATCACAGCTTTCTCTTTATTTGGAAAAGAAATAAATGCATCTTCTTTAAATATCATCTTACCTGTAGGGATTAGTTTTTACACATTTCAGACATTGAGCTACTCAATTGATGTTTACAGAAGAAAGTTAGAACCAACAAAAGATTTTATGGTATTTGCAACTTTCGTAAGCTTCTTTCCTCAATTAGTTGCCGGACCAATTGAAAGAGCAACAAATCTACTACCGCAATTCTACAAAAAAAGAATTTTTAGCTATGACAAAGCCGTAGATGGTATGCGTCAAATATTGTGGGGATTATTTAAAAAAATAGTCATAGCTGACAATTGTGCCTATTTTGCTAATCAAATATTTAACAATTACGAAGAGTTAAATGGAAGTACTTTAGTACTGGGCGCTATCTTTTTTACATTTCAAATTTATGGTGATTTCTCTGGGTATTCAGATATAGCTATTGGCACATCGCGCTTATTCGGCTTTAATTTAATGCAGAATTTTAATTTTCCTTATTTTTCAAGAGATATAGCGGAGTTTTGGAGACGTTGGCACATCTCACTTTCGACCTGGTTTCGAGACTATCTTTACATACCACTAGGTGGCAGCAAAGGTGGCATTTGGATGAAAATCAGAAATACTTTTATCATATTCGTTATCAGCGGATTTTGGCATGGTGCAAACTGGACCTTCATTGCCTGGGGACTCTTAAATGCTATTTATTTCTTACCTCTATTACTTACAAAAAACAATCGAAATAATTTGAATACTGTTGCGGAGGGAAAATTAGTCCCGTCAGTTAAGGAATTTTTTCAAATAAGCACTACTTTCGGGCTTACTGTAATTGCCTGGATATTTTTTAGAGCTGAAAATTTAGGTGAAGCATTTAATTATATTAACGGTATTTTCTCCAAAGATATTTTTCACACACCAACAATAGAACTCGACCTCAAACTCTTAACAACTATTTTATTCTTATTTCTATTTATTCTCATGGAATGGCTACATAGGGCCAAATCTTTTGCTCTAGAGTTTAAAAATAATCACGATTTTAAACATACTATAATCAGAAATAGTATTTATATAGTATTAATTTTTGCAATTTTCGCATTTGGTGGAAGTAGTCAAGGTTTTATTTACTTTCAATTTTAAAATACATGAAACAATTTGGTATTAAAATAGCTCTATTTGGTATTTCATTAGTATGTTGCATTTTACTGCTAACTTTTGTAAATAAAACTATTATTGAGATAAAGGCCCCATTTAAATTAAAACCTAAAGAACATATTTTAATATTAGGAGATTCGCATACTGCTTTTGCTTTCAATGATTCTATGATGCTCAATACCCGTAATTTTTCCAGTGCAGCTGATTCCTATTTCTACAGTTATAAAAAATTGAAAGAAATTACGAATAATAATAATAATAATAACCAAATAGATACCCTTTTACTTTCTTTTTCTAGTCATAATATAAATGCAGATATTGAGCAAAGATGGTTACTAAACAATAATCATTTAGAAGATAGACTAAAAACTTATTTTCCTTTATTAGATTTTAATGATCAAAAGTTCTTATTAAAACATAAGCCTATACAATTATTTAAAGGTAGTTTTTCACAACTATTACTTTCCTATGAATTAATAAAAAAAGGCTCGGCAACCTACGGTGGATATAAAAATCTTAATCACAATATTTTAGAAGATGAATTAAATAAAATAAACATTGACCTTAAAAAGAATAGCACTTTTAAAATGGCTATGATTGAGAAGGTATATCTTGAAAAGATTATAACCTATAGTAAACAAAACAACATATATTTAATATTTGTTAATCCGCCTATTCACAAAGCCGTTAATAAAGATCAAAAAAAATTATATTATCTATACGAGAAATACTTTAACAAAGTACCTTTTTATGACATGAGTAAATTGGATATGAGTGATGACTGTTTTGGAGATTTAGTCCATCTTTCACCTAAAGGAGCAAAACAATTTACAACATGGTTTGAAAGAAACAACATTTTAAATAAAAAAAAGGCTATAGAACATAACATTCTATATAAACAAACTTATTGACCTAATAAATTTAATAGTATTAAGCGTTTTTTCAATTTATCAATAATTGATATAATTAATAAATTGTATGGAGGTAAAAGTGATGATAATTACGTTTTAATTAATAAAATATGAAAATATTAGTAACAGGAGCTGCAGGTTTTATTGGTTTTCATTTAGCCGAAAGATTAGTCAAAAATGGACATGATGTAGTTGGTATAGATAACATAAATGATTATTACGATGTTAATTTAAAATTTGATCGATTAGCCGAAACAGGTATCAAACGCCAATTCATATCTGATGAAGGAAAATTAATTGATAGTGAAAAAAATACCAATTATAGATTTGCTAAAATTGATATTACGGACTTAACTAAATTGACACACCTTTTCAAGCAAGAGAATTTTACCCATGTAGTTAATTTGGCTGCACAAGCAGGTGTTCGTTACTCAATTGAAAACCCTCACGCTTATGTACAATCAAATTTAGTAGGTTTCGTTAACATTTTAGAATGTTGTAGACATTATAAAATTGAACATTTATTGTATGCTTCGAGTTCGTCGGTATATGGTACCAATCCAAAGGTTCCTTTTTCTGAAGATGATCGGGTAGATAATCCGATTAGTTTATATGCGGCGACTAAAAAAAGTAATGAACTAATGGGACACACCTATAGCCATTTATATAATCTTCCAACCACAGGCTTACGGTTTTTTACTGTATATGGACCGTGGGGTCGACCAGACATGGCACCTATATTATTTGCCAATGCCATAACCAAAGAAAAACCAATTAAGGTTTTTAATAAAGGAGATATGGAAAGGGACTTTACATATATTGATGATATTATTGACGGAATTGAAATTATAATTCTATCCAAAATAAAAAAAAGAGATTCGGTTTATCAGATATTAAATATAGGTAATGGAAGTCCTCAAAACTTAATGGATTTCATTAAGGCTATTGAAAATAACCTAGAAATAATAGCTAAAAAAAATTATTTACCGATGCAAGATGGAGATGTACCTAGAACTTGGGCAGATACAAAGGCACTAAATCACCTTGGATATAAAAGCTCTATTGGAATCGAAGAGGGAGTGAAGCTATTTATTGATTGGTATAAATCTTATAACAGTATATCTAAATAGAGGCTACTACTAAGTTTTAGCATCAAATTTATTCTTTGAGTTTTATCAATTATGAGTAGAGAAAAAAATAAGGTAATCGCTAAAAACACTGGATTATTATACATACGCATGTTAATAATCATGGGGGTTAGTCTGTTTACTGCTCGAATAGTTTTGGAAGAATTGGGGGAAGTCAACTATGGAATATATAATGTCATAGGAGGTGTCGTGATATTATTTACTTTTATAAATTATGCGATGGGGAGTGCTACTAATAGGTTTATGTCTTTCTATCTAGTTGATGAAAAAAAATCAAAATTAAGTATTGTCTTTAGCACAAGTGTTTTAATTCATATCTGTATTGCAATATTAATCCTCGTATTTGCAGAAACTATAGGGCTTTGGTTTTTAAATAATAAAATGACAATACCAAGTGATAGAATTGTGGCAGCAAATTGGGTTTTTCATTTATCCGTTGCTTCAACCATGATAATGGTTTTAAGCGTTCCCTATAATGCTCTTATTATTGCTCATGAAAAAATGAACATTTACGCTTATGTATCAATAGTCGAAACCGCATTAAAGCTTTTTTTGGTGCTTCTTTTAGTGAAGTTTTCAGGGGATAAACTAATTACATATGCCTCTTTTATGTTATTAGTGAACCTATTTACTAGAGTCGTTTATCAAGTTTATTGTAGAAGAATTTTTACAGATGTAAAATTTAGTTTTAAAGTGGAAAAAGAACTTGTAAAAGAAATGTCTGTTTATGCATTCTGGAGTTTAAGTGGTAGTATATCTAATTTGTTAACAGTAGAAGGAATTAATATACTGTTAAATATTTTCTTTAATCCTGCTGTAAATGCCGCAAGGGGAATAGCCGTTCAAATTCAAATGGCACTTCAAAAATTTACATCTGGCTTTCAACAGGCTCTAAACCCACAACTACATAAATCTTATGCTTCTGGTAATCTCAAGTATATGCATGAGTTACTTCTTTCTGCTTGCAAATATTCATTTTTTCTTCTATTATTCTTATCACTTCCTGTACTTCTTAAAACCGAGTATATTCTTTCTATTTGGTTGAAAGAAGTCCCAGAGCATACTGTGCAATTTGTTCAGTTGATGATATTTATCGGAATATTAACCGCTGTTGGAAATCCAATATCTGCAGCAGCCGGATCACAAGGTAAAATCCGCAACTTTCAATTAATTGTGGGAGGCATAAATATAACTATAGTACCTATTGCTTATCTTATTCTTAAAATATATTCAGTTCCAGAATATGTTTTTATTGTTCAAATTATAATTGCAATTATAGCTGAAACTGCAAGATTATTAATTATCAGAAATATGATTAATCTCTCTTTAACAACTTATTTCAAAGAAGTTGTAATTACTAGTTTAAAGGTAGTAGCTATTTCTATAATTCTACCAATTATACTTGTTTTAAACCTAACTGAGGATTTTCTTTCTTTTATAATTGTTGGTTTAAGCTGTGTGCTTTCTGTCAGCTTAGCGATATACTTTGTTGGCCTTAATAAAGCAGAAAAAGAATTTGTAGAAGAAAAAATTGTATTACTAAAAAACAAGTTTAATTAAAAATGAGTAGGAATTTTAAATTATTTTATAATTAACTCTCATTGATAAATAAAACTTTAAATAGTCGTAAATAAATTTTATGAGTAAAAGTGCTAAAGTTATTTCCCTATTTTTATTGTTGACATATTTTTATGGCTTTATAGCTTTTAAAAATATACCCTTAGGAAATACTATTCATTTAGCAATTCTCGCAATAGGCACCATTTTAGGTTTTGGCAAAAAAAAAGAATTTAAAGCCTATTTTATAGCAATCATATTTGCTTTAATACTAAATGCGATTTCTAGCCTATATTATAGAGGGCAAGGTTTATTTACAAGCTTTAAGGCGGCTTTCTATATCTTGGATATTTTCTTTTTTTATTTTTTGGTTTACATCAATATCTCTGTCAGGAAACTTGAAAAGGCTATGCTCTATTTAACTTTAGGTGCAGCTTTTTGTTATTTTTTTCAACAAATTATGTTCCCTAAAATTTATTTTATTGCATCAAGTTATGATTGGATTCTTTCAAGCAAAACTGCATGGCGTTTTATTCAAATTCATGGTCAATCTCTTTTATCACTTGGTGTTTTTTACGGGTTAAACAAGTTTTTAACCAAGAAAGAATCAAAATATATAATCTTAATCATAATTTGTTTTATTGCAGTTTTAATGCGTGGTTTTAGAATCATGCTTTTTTCAATGGTCGTTTCTAGTATGTATTTAATTTATGCGCACAATAAGAAGCTTTTTACCGTAAAAAATTTACTTACGTTTGTTGGCATTTTAGTATTTCTAGCTATATCTTATTTTATTCCACCTGTACAAGAAGCATTAAATCACATGGTGGAAAGGCAAAGTGGAGGAGAAACTTTGGATAATGAAGATTATGCAAGAACTATTCAGCTAGTTTATTTTTTTAATGACCACTTTAAAAGTAATATAGAATATTTCTTTGGTTCAGGTCTTGTAGGGGACTCCCCCTACGGGAAATATGTAATGGACTTAAGAGAAGAAGGAATAAATTTAGCAGATTGGGGCTTATTAGGATTGAGTTGGATTGGTGGCATTCCATTAGTGCTATGTATTATAGGCTATATGATAAAGGCTATTAGAACGAAAGTTCCAAAACCCTATAAATACATAGGGGCATGGTTCATATATCTTTTAATAATTTCAATAACGCATCCAGAGGCTTACCAGCAAAGCAGCATGCTTGTTCATGCCTTACTTTTATATATGTTAACCAGAATAAAATATGAGAAACGTCGCTTTTCACTTACACAACGTAGGAATTGATAAAATTGACTGTAGAAACATTATAAATTCCAATCCCGGTATTGGCGGTACTGAATATGCAATCCTTTGCATAGCTCATCACTTATCTATGAGGGATAATGATTTAAACGTTACTTTATTTTGTAAAAAAAAAGGAGTATTTCCAAAAGAAATCAACTTTCAGGTTATTAATACAGTAGAACACGCCATCATAAATTCTATAAACAATAAGATAGATTATTTTGTAGTAGACTATAAACGTTTGCCAAATGAACTCATATCCAAATATCCTAATTTAAAATTTGTTATTTGGGCACATAATTTCATAAATGAAAATGACTTAAATTTTTATTCTAATACATCTAATGTAATCAGGGTAATCAACGTTGGAAGAGAGCAAAGAGATTTACATAGAGATCACAAAGTAGCTTTTAAGCTAGATTATATTTTTAATGGTATGTCAATATCGACAATCGACAGTTACAATGTGAGTACATTTCCTTTTAAAAAAAGGGGGAATAATGTAATTTACATGGGAAGTATTGTTCCTTCTAAAGGATTTCATATTCTAGCAAAAGCATGGCCTAAAATTTTAAAAAGTGTTCCCGATGCCAAATTGTACGTATTAGGTTCCGGAAAATTATATAATAGAAATTTAGAATTGGGAAAATTAGGCATTGCAGAAAAAAAATATGAAGAAAAATTTGTGAATTATTTGAGTAATGATGGTGAAATTCATTCATCGGTTCGCTTTATGGGTGTTTTAGGTAAAGAAAAAAATGATATTCTTCTTAAATGTCGGGTTGGAGTACCAAACCCTTCAGGATCTAGCGAAACATTTGGCTTCACGGCAATTGAAATGCAAGCTATGGGCTGCAACGTAACTACTATAAAATGCCCAGGATACTTAGACACTGTTTTAAATAAAAAAAATCTATATAAATCAACTAATTCATTGGCATCTCAAGTCGTAAAACTTTTAAAAGCACCAAGCAACGAGCTAAGAGATAAATATAACTTTATTGATTCAAATTTTTCATTTAAAGTCATAATTCCTCAATGGGAAGAATTATTCAATAAATCTTTAAACGAAAAGTATCTATTGCACCCTTATAATGAAGTATATAATACTGAATTTAGGTTAAAATTTATGAAAGAGTTTTTGAGAAAAATGAAAGCAAAATATAGTTTGTTACAAAATATCACAACTATTGAGTTTATATTAACAAGAACCATTGATAAACTTAAGAACAAATGGTTAAAAATAAATAATTAAATAATGTTAATATCTATAATAGTACCGGTTTACAACGTAGAAAAATACATCTTCAAGTGCTTGGAAAGTATTTTAAATCAACAAGAAAAGATTAAAAATTATGAAGTAATTATAGTAGATGACGGTAGTCCTGATAATAGTATTAATATAATAAACACTTTCATAGATAAGTTTGAAAATATTCAATTGATAAGGCAAAAAAACCAAGGACTAAGTATTGCAAGAAATACAGGTTTAAACGCTGCCATTGGTAAATATATTTGGTTTGTAGATAGTGACGACACTATTAAAAATAATGCCCTATATTTAATTTACAACATTATAAAGACAAATAACGTTGATGTAATTGCCACGAGGCTAAACAGAGTAGATGAAATTACTGGTAAAGAAGAAATGGAACTATACCCCGGCATAACCTATGTAATTGAAGGAAAAGAATATTTGTTTAAAGGTTTTAATTCTGGAGCTTCTCAGCGATTCATTATGAATAGAGATTTTTTATTAAAGAACAATCTTCATTTTATGCCAAATGTATATCATGAAGATGCAGAATTTGGTCCAAAAATGTTATATACCGCCAATTCATTATACATTTTAGAAAAACCGGTTTACAATTATTTATTGAGAAGCTCCGGATCTATTATGAAAAATATTAAAATCAAAAATCTTGAAGATTTGATTTTAATATTTCATTCGTTAGAAAATTTTAAAGAGAATTACGTAACTGAAGAAGATAAAACATTTTTTGAATATATAGCTTATAGAAATTTACAAGCAGTTTTATCTTTTAGTCGAAATATTTGGAACAACTCGGATTTCATTTTATTTTATGATAAACATAAGTCCTTATTAAAATCAAAAGCAAAGTATTTAAAAATTAAAAACAATGGTTTGAAGGATAAAATCAAACTTATATTATATCGTATATCCCCTTTAAAATTTTATAAACTAGATTGTAAATTACAGGAATTCAAAAAAAACTAAAATAAATTTGAAAGTGAAAAAATTCTTTAATAAAGTATTCAATAAGGTAGATTTTTTAATCACGATTTTCAAAAATAGCGTTACTTCTTTTATAGAAAATTTCTATTTAAAATTAATAGGAGTTGAGATTGGTAATAATTGCAGTTTTAGGGGATGGACATCTTTTAAGATGTCCAACAATTCCAATATAAAGATTGGTAAAGAATGCCGTTTTAATTCTAAAACAACCTCAAATAGAATTGGTATTCGTCATAAGTGCATGATAACAACATTCGGTAACGATGCCAGATTACAAATCGGTTCCAATTCTGGATTTAGTGGTGTTTCCATAGGTTGTTTCAAAAATATTGTAATTGGAAATAACGTTAATGTTGGTGCTAATGTTTTAATCACAGATAGTGATTGGCATTTAGATGACCCCAGAGTCTCTGGTCCAAAACCAGTTTTTATTGGTGATAATGTATGGCTTGGATACGGAGTTGTTGTAATGAAGGGAGTGACTATTGGAGAGAATACCATAATTGGCATAAACAGCGTTGTAACCAAAGACATTCCTGCAGACGCAGTAGCAGCAGGAAATCCTTGTAAAGTTATTAAACTAATGCAATCAACCAATTCATGATTATATACAATAAAAATTTGGTTAAATATGTAAAATCTGATTTATATAGGTTAGGATCAGGTATATCCAAAAAATCATTTTTAAACGCATATAGAACAAATAAAATTTTTCGATTCATAATCTGGTTTCGATTGGCACAACATTTCAATATTCTTAATAAGAAAAGATCATATTTTATTCTTGCAGTTATAACCAACATTATTTATAAAAGATTAAGTACAAAATACTCCATAGATTTTCCATTAACCGTGAAAGTAGGTTATGGTTTAAAAATTAACCATGGTATGGCTTTGGTCATAAATTCTAAATCTATAATTGGCGATAATGTAATGCTAACACATAGTGTGACACTTGCTTCAGAAAAAAATAAAGCTCCCGTTATTGGAGATAAAGTAAGGATATCCCCTGGTGTAGTAATTGTTGGTGGAGTAAATATTGGTAATAATGTTGTTATTGGTGCTAATGCCTTAGTAAATAAAGATGTACCCGACAACTCAGTGGCCGTAGGTGTGCCAAATAGAAATATTTTAAAAGAATTCGAAGAATTTGCTGAACGACATTATTATGAAAGTTGATAATAAAGATATTAGCCACGTCATTTTTAGAAAAATTTTATAGGTTACAAAAGAATTATGAATATTATATATATAGGAGCAAACGGTTTTCCCTTTGGTATGGCTACGATTCAACGTCAATTACTAATAGCAAAAGGCTTTGTTTTACAAAAAAATAGTTGCCTAGTCTTAACCAAATTTGGGTTACTTGACAAACAAAAGAAGCTTAAGAGAAAGGGGGAAACAGAAGGTGTTCGTTATTTGTGCGCTAGTCCTGTTTCTTATAGACCCTCTAACTTCATATTTCGTACTTTAAATAAGACTTTCGGTTCAATTTTAGAAACATTTTATATCATTAAAAATAGAAAACGAAATACTAAAAATATTTTATTTAGTGTAAGAACTAGTTTTATTAGTACTGTATACTACCGCCTTTTATCGTTTCTTCTAGGTTATAAATATGTTGCAGATATCAATGAAGCTTTAGGGGATAATATAGATGCAAGTTTAAACGATAAACTTTTTGACAAGTACAATAAACATCTATATGATGGTGTTCTTTTAATTAGTGATAAGTTGATGAACAATTACGACAATAACATTCCTAAATTAAAAATACCGGTCATTTGTGACATCTCAAAACTTGATGAAATAAAAAAAATTACATTAAGCAATTTTAATTTACTATACTGTGCATCAGCTTCGTATTTAGAAACATTGAAGTTTGTAATTGAGGTTTTTGAAAAGACAATTTTAAATACGAACCTAATTTTAATTGTTTCAGGTAGTGAAAATCAAATGAAGCAAGTAAAACAACTAATAAAAAAATCAACAAAGAATAACAGTATTGTTTTAAAAAGCAGAATAGAATATAGCGAACTTATTGGTTTATATAAAGGAGCGGATTTACTACTAATACCTTTACCAGAAATTGAACAACACAAAGCAAGGTTCCCTCATAAAATCGCAGAATATACCGCTTGTAAAACCCCGTTTCTCTCTAATAAGTGGGGCGAAGTAATTAACTATTTCGATAATGATAATTGTTTCTTAGCAGACAACTATACTATTGATAATTACGTAAATATATTGAACGGGGCTATAAGTACAACTAATCAAAAAATTGCTGATAAAGCCTATGAAATCTCTAAAAGCCATTTCGATTACAAAGTATTATCTTCAAAAATTAATACTTTTTTAAAGGAGATTTAAAATGATAAAAAAGATTATAAAAAATATAAATAAGCTTAGACAATCACCTATCTCATACGCAAAAAGTAAAGGTGTAACTATTGGAAAAAACTGTAAAATTGCTATCTATGAATGGGGATCAGAGCCTTATTTAATTACTATTGGAAATCATGTTCATATTACAACAAACGTCCAATTTATTAACCATGATGGTGGGGTTTGGGTGTTTAGGGAAGAAATTCCAAATTTCGATGTATTTGGCAGAATAAGTATTGATGACAACACTTATATTGGTAATAATGCGATAATTATGCCTGGTGTTCAAATCGGAAAGAATTGTGTAATTGGTGCAAATAGTGTTGTTACTAAAAACATACCAGATAATACTGTTGCAGCAGGTGTACCCGCTACTTATATATGCTCGACTGAAGAATATAAATTAAAAATGATGAAGATTAATACAAATCTTAAATACAAAGATGATGTACTAAAAAGAGAGGCTATAGAAAAACTTCCTTTAAATGCTTTCATATACAAGAAAACCTTAAAATGAGAATTACATTTGTACTTGATACATTTGGAGGGGGAGGCAAAGAACGCAGGTGTCTCCAGTTGATTCAAGGTCTTAATAAAAAAGGTTATACTAATATTCAGGTTATTATTATAAATAATGATATTGCATATGATGAATTATATGATACAAATATCGAATTGCATATTATAGATAGAAAAAATAAAGGATTTAATTATTTACAAACATTTCTTGTAGTCAATAAATTATTTAAAAAATTTAATCCCGAAATTGTTCAGGTTTGGGGCGTTTTTTCCACTCTTTTCACAAATCCGATTAGATGTTTTATGCGTTTTAAGTACATTGGATCTTATGTTGCGAATTGTAATAAACCCAAAAAGTATTCTGTTGAAAAACTCACGATTCTATTTAATATTTGGTTGGCTAATTTCATAATTGGTAATTCTGAAGCGGGTATTAAGGCTTACGGTGTACCACAAAAAAAAGCTAAAGTAATTTATAACGGATTTAATCATGAAAGACTTAAAACTACCAATTACCCCAAAAAAGAACTTAAAAAACAATTAAATTTAAATAGCAATTTCATTGTTTCCATGATTGCGAGATTGGATGACAATAAAGACCATGAAACCTATATTAATGCTGCAAAATCTATAATTAAAAAAAGAAAAGATATTTTATTTCTTATTATTGGTACAGGTCCTAATTCGATAAAACTTCAGACTAAAATTGAACAAAAAGATAAGGAGTTTATAAAGTTTCTTGGTTTTCGTTCTGATGTAGAAAACCTTTTAAGAATAACAGATGTATCTGTTTTATGTACAAACCCAAAAAACCACAAGGAGGGAGTATCTAATGCAATTATGGAATCGATGGCTTTTGGTGTACCAGTAATAGCAACAAATGATGGTGGTACTCCCGAGATAATTAATTCCGGTAGTAATGGATTTTTGATAGCACCACATAAAAGTAATGAGTTAAAAGATAGGATTCTTCAAGTTTTAGAAGATGAAAATCTTAATAAAACGCTTTCCAAAGAAGCTATTAAAATCATTGAGACTAAATTTAACTTAGATAGAATGACAGCTCGGTATATTGAATTATATAATTTATTATTAAAGAAATGATAAAGGAAGATCTATCTTCAAATAAAAATAATACGAAAGGGTTATTATTCATTATTCTTTTTAGAATAAGTCAATTCTTTACAAAAAATATAATTTTAAAAATTATAGGTATACCTGTTCGTATATTATATAAAATATTTGTAGAATGGATATTAGGTATCGAAATCCCAGATACTACTAATATTAAAGGAGGATTAAAAGTAATGCACGGGCAAGGGCTTATTGTAAATACCAATACAAAAATTGGTGAATATGTTACTTTACGCCATAATACCACTATTGGAAATTCAAAATCTGGGGGCAAGTCTCCTATTATAGAAAATTATGTCGACATTGGTGCAAATTGTGTTGTAATCGGTGATATAATAATTGGAGAAAATTCAATTATAGGAGCCGGAAGTGTCGTAGTCAAAAGTATACCCCCAAACTCAATTGCAGTTGGTAATCCTGCTCGAGTTTTAAAAAAAAATAATTAATGACAAATGTTCTTTTTTATGGTCCTCTAGGTAAGGAAAACTCAAAAGTTGTTGGTGGTGGTGAATCTGGTAATCTTAAAACCATTTCAGTTTTAGAAAAAGCAGGATTTAATATTATTAGATTGAGAAAACCCTATCCTTCTAAAAGCTTTTTAAGTAAAATAAAACATTTAGCCCATTTAAGCTTAATGCCTTTATTATTGTTATTGAAATTGTTAAAAAATAAGGATATTGAAATAGTTCATATTTCTGGATTTTACAAGCAACTTATTCTTAAAGAATTACTTTGCATTTACATAGTTAATCTTTTTGGTAAAAAGTGTATATATGAGTTACGAGCAGGTGGTGTAAAAAAAGCGTACACAGAAGGTTCTTTTTTGTATAAGTTATTTTTTAAAAAAGCAGTTAAGTCTGCAGACACCATTTTAGTACAAGGGGAAAGGTATGTTGAACTTTTGAATGAATTGGGAGCAAAAAAAATAGTTCATTATCCTAATTATATTATGGGAGACGTTACACCAAGAGATATAAACATTTTAGAAAACAAGAACCTAATTAAATTAGTATATTTTGGAAGAATGTCTCCAACTAAAAATGTCTTATTCACAATAGACATCTGTTCAGAGTTAAAAAGCAAGCAAATACCATTTAAATTAGAATTAATTGGGGAAGGAAATTTAGAATATATTGAACAAATAAAAGAAAAGATTGAATCTGAAAATTTATCAGATTATATAAAACTTTCGCCACCTGCCTTCGGTTCAAAACTAGTTGAAAAACTTAGGAATAAACATTTTTTTATATTCCCAACTCAAGAGCCTAGAGAAGGTCATTCTAATGCTTTAACAGAAGCTATGTCCTTAGGAATTGTACCATTATGCAGTGATTATGGATTTAACCGTGAGATTATAAATTCAAATAAATTAATCAATATTGAATTTAATAAAAGAGCTTATAGTGATCTAATTATCGAAATTTGGGAGAATAATCTATGGCCGACTTTTTCTGAAGAAATGCAAAAAACTGTGGCAACAAAATTCACCTCTGCGATCGTTCAATCTAAATTACTATCTGTTTACGAGAAATAATATTTTTGATTAAAACACTCTACAACTCCAACACTCCAAAAAAATCAAAGTATATCATTTTTTTCAAGCTAATCTTCTCTTCAATAACAACCAAACAAAGCCGTAAATTGCTTTCATGAAAAAATTAATACAATTCTTTGGTGCTTGGTATGGCGCAAAGAAAATAGGCGGCGGTAAATGTGGGTGTATAGAAACCTTTTTTGTGTTCTTGATATTATTTTGGCTATTGGGATATGTGTTTGAGGCTTTTTGATATTGGTTACTTCGGCTACGCTCAGCACAAGTGTTAGTTGTTGGTTGCCGGTTGATGGTTTTTGCGCTGGACGCTACACGCTGTGCGCTTTTCGCCTCGCGCTGAGCGCTTCACACAATAATTTCTTTTACGCTTCCCTCGTAACGTGATAACAGGGGTGCTTTTCAACTCGTGCTTAACCCTTAACAAGGTGATTATTTTACGCTGAGCGCGTGGCGAATAGCGAGTAGCGCTTCCTCTATTCTCTAACTTCTATTTTCTCCTCTCCAATTTTCTTTTGGTCAAAAACCTTTACACTGGTTTTCATGTCGGCATACCCTGGATCTTGAATGAAGTCTTGTTTTTGCATTTTTATGACCTCAATACTTAAAAAGCCAAACTCGCTAACTACCTTACCATAGAATCTATAAATCCCTCTTCCTCTAAACATATATTTCTTTGCTACAGGCGGAAAAAGTACAGTATCAAAAACTTGCCCTTGTTGATCTAATAAGGTCGCAAAGAACATAGCTTTTTTTGTATATGTTCTGGTTCGCTTTACCGTTATCAAATATCCGTAGATATCAATATGTCTATTTAAATACCGCTCTAAATCTTTACTCCCAGAACTATTTAATGGTGCTTCTACCAAAAGCTCAAACGGACTGCATAAACTAAAGCCTAACAACTCTAGCTGGGTAAAGGCGACTTCTAAATTGGTACTGTATAATGACGGAATCTTAAAATGTTGATGCCTTGGCGCGAACAGTTTTGGGTGTTCTATTTTCTTCGTCTTGTTCAAAAACAAATGTGCTTTCCAAAGTAATTCATGTTTGTTGGTTTTGGTAAACCGGAATGCATCAATTCGTATTAAAATACTGACTTGTTCTATGGAGATGATCAGTCTATCCAAAAAATCTTCCAACGATATAAAATCACCTTTCACAAAGCGTTCTTTTAAAATACGCTCCATCACCCGTTGTTCCAATTCCCGCAAATAACCTAATCCTAAATACAGATCTTTACCATAAATCTTATTTGCTGCATTACTTCTATTGACGCAAGGCGGATGAATGGTTGCCCCCAACATACGGGCTTCATGTACGTAGAATTCTGGTTTATAAAATCCGCCACCATTATTGAGCACCGCTACCATATATTCCAACGGATAATAGGCACGTAAAAACAAACTCTGGTAGCTTTCTACCGCATACGATGCCGAATGTCCTTTAGCAAAAGCATAGCCTGCAAAACTTGCTACCTGATTCCAAATCTCATGAATGAGCTTTTCTGCATATCCCTTTTTACGGCAGTTGTCCATAAATTTATCCTGCACTTTTTGGAATTCCTCTCGCGAACGGAACTTACCACTCATTCCGCGTCGTAATACATCGGCTTCACCTAAGTCTAAATCTGCAAAATGATGGGCTACTTTTATCACATCTTCTTGGTAGACCATAACTCCGTACGTCTCTGGCATAATTTCCAGCATTACCGGGTGTGCCAATTCCTCTGCCCTGCCCTTGTTACGATGGCGAAGAATATACTCGCGCATCATTCCGCTTTTAGACACTCCCGGACGAATAATAGAACTTGCCGCTACCAAACCCAAATAGGTATCTACCTCTAGTTTTTTCAACAGCATCCGCATAGCAGGAGATTCCACATAAAAACAACCCATGCACTGCGCAGTTTTTACCAAATTATTGACTTTCGGGTCTTTTTTAAATGACTTGACATCATGAATATCAAACTTGGCAAATTCTTCTGGGCGGTCACGTTCCAAAATATCTAGCGTCTCTTTTATTTTTGAGAGTCCGCGTTGTGCAAGAATATCGAACTTAAAAATACCGACATCTTCGGCAATCACCATATCAAACTGTGTGGTGGGAAATCCTTTTGGGGGCATATTGGTCGCAGAAAACCAGTGAATGGGTTTTTCGGTAATTAGAATTCCGCCAGAATGAATACTCAGGTAATTTGGCATACCGTGTAGCAGCTGTGTGTATTTTAACACCAAAGCCGATATATTATCTAATCTACTCGCCTCAACATTACCATTACATAATAGATCTATTTCATCTTTTGGTAGCCCGAATACCTTGCCCAGCTCTCTGATTACTCCCCGAGATTGAAAAGTAACGTAAGTACCCAAGAGCGCCACATTCTCGAATCGGTTAAAAATATACTGCGTCATCACCGGTCTGTCGCGATGCGAGAAATCTATATCGAAATCGGGCGGATTTACACGATAAAGATTAATAAAGCGCTCAAAATACAGGTCGAGCTCCAAGGGGTCTACATCGGTAATAAAAAGCAGATATGCCACAATGCTATTGGCACCGCTACCCCTACCCACATAAAAGAAATTCTGCTTTCGAGCATACGTGATAATATCCCAATTGATAAGAAAATAAGAGACAAAATTCATTTCTTTAATGAGGTACAGCTCCTTCTCCAAACGGTCCAATACCGCCTGATTTATATCAGGATACCTAAGCGGTAAGCCTTCTTGACACAGTTGTTCTAAGAATAGTTCATCTTCTTCGGTACTTCCTAAATACTTACTCAAATTTTGAGGTTCTCGATCTTTAGTGAAATCGAAATAAATGGAACAAGCATCCAATAACCGCTGGGTATTTTCAAGTATAAAACTATGTTCAGAAAAATGCGCCGCCAAATTAGGTATTGCGTACATGTGTTCGTCATCGCGAGCCTGCTCTGTAACCGACAACATACTCAGCAAGGTGTTATTATCAATGGCACGTAATAACCTATGCGCATTAAAATCGCGCTTGTTTCTAAACGTTACGGGTTGTAATAGCACAATTTTATCTCGCTGCTCCAATAATTTTGAAAACCGAAGCCGCTTTAGCTCGTTAACGGAAACCCCAATAAATTCATGCTCGGCAAAGGTTTTCTTTTCATGCTGAAGAACTTTCTCAAACGGATAAATAACGAACACCTCTTTAAACTGCGGAGCGAGTTCCGGTAGTTTCTTTTCGTTGTGAATGTGATGGGACAAAAAATCATTGAGTTCTAAAAACCCTTCATTATTCTTTGCAACACCTACAAAACAAGGTTCTACTCCGTTTCTAAAATCGATTCCCAAAATAGGTCGCACATCATATTCAGGTGCTTTACGAACAAAGTTTAAACAAGCGGATGTGTTATTAATATCGGTCAATACCAATTGCGTAATGCCATGCTTTTTTGCCAATTGCAAAAGCTCAATCTCCGAGAAGGTCCCGTAGCGAAGGCTGTAGTATGTGTGGCAGTTTAGGTACATTTTTTCGTTGATGGTTGTTCGTTGTTCGTTGTTCGTGTTTGCGCTAGGCGCTGTTCGCTTGACGCTACGCGCATTTGGTTGTTCGTTGTTGGTTCTTGGTTGTTCGATTTTTGCGCTAGGCGCTCAGAGTGCTGCGCAATGCGCTCCCTCTCTTCTCTATTTTCTATATTCTAGCTTCTTTTCTCTCCTTTCTTAAACAATACTTCACTTCGGCTACGCTCAGTGAACGGGTTTCAACCCCTCAACAACAGACCGTCAAGAACCATCAACTGTCAACTGTCAACAAACAACTAAAAAAGGTCTCGACTGCGCTCGACCGGACATCATCCCAAAACATACAGCCAAAAACCAACAACTAACAACCGACAACCAACAACTAGATTTTTCTATGCGCCAACACAACAGGCGGCAATCCGTTGAAAGGGTTATGCATTCTGCCAATTGTTTTTGCTCCCATACCTGATGCTCGCAGCACACTTTTGTCTCCGTAGCGTTTTCTAATATTGTCCATAGCGTTGTAAAGACTTAGAATTTCTTCGGTATCATCAAACAGATTAATTTGATAATTACCCGATACTAAATGACTGAAACGTATACCAATTAATCGCACTAACAACCTACGGTTATATAAGGTCTTGAATAGGTCTAAAATTTTAGGAATTAGAATATGGTCTCCGCTGGTATAGGGAATCCGCATTTGCTTTGAATAAGTATTAAAATCCGAGTACCGAATCTTCACTGAAATACACGCCGTTAACTTATCTCCACGTCGTAATTGATATGCCAAATTTTCGGTCATAGCGATAAGAATACCACGTAGTCTATTTACATCAATAGTATCTTTGTTAAAAGTTCGTTCTGTGGAGATTGATTTTCGCTCGCAAAATGGAATTACGGGCGTATTATCAATTCCATTAGCACGCTTCCATATTACTCCACCATTAGCACCCAACACCCTTTGCATCACCTCCATGGGCATTTCTTGTACGGTGCGGACTTGTCTCAGTCCAAGGTTCCGTAAAGTCTGGTAAGTCTTATCGCCCACCATCGGTATTTTTTTAATGGATAACGGAGCCAAAAAAGGTTTTTCTAACCCTTCATCAATCTTTAATTGATTATTAGGTTTCGCCTCGTTCGTCGCTACTTTAGAAACCACTTTATTAGCTGATAATCCGAAGGAAATGGGAAGTCCCGTTTCTGTAATAATCCTCTTTCGCATTTCTGATGCATACTGGTAGCAACCAAAAAAACGATCCATACCGGTGAGGTCTGCATAGAACTCATCTATACTCGATTTTTCGAATACGGGTACGTACTCTTTTATAATTTCGGT
>Ga0209295_1000306_pt1 | contig 31245 bp, 33 predicted proteins | sample Porto_5metaG_FD_187428 | JGI IMG/M metagenome (GOLD analysis project Ga0209295, IMG submission 187428) | Marine algal microbial communities from Porto, Portugal - Porto_5 metaG (SPAdes) (version 2) | ecosystem: Host-associated > Algae > Red algae > Unclassified | place: Portugal: Porto... | reverse complement strand
ATGAATAAGATATATAGAAACTAATAATGGAGGTGATAAACATGTGTAAATATTATTGCAAGTCAAAAGATAAGAAGTATAAAGAGGACAAGCATAAGGAATATAAATGTAAAAAAAATAAAGAATATAAGTCTAAATGTAAAGACAAGAAACACGATGGTTATTCTTATTAATTAATTTATTAATGTAAGGTCTCTATTTCTTATAGGAAGTATAACAGGTTTTTAAGGAAACCCGTTATACTCATCAAAAAAGCCCGCCTCTTTTGATTTAAAAGGGGCAGGCTTTTCTTTCAACAGCATCTATAAGAAGTAGACGCAAAAATAGTATAAATCTTAAATAACACCAATACTTGTCCACACCCTTTTTTATTACTTTGCATACTATAAAAGTGAGCATCCTCCTGCTCTTCCAATAGATCGGTTCTTATATTACTACTGTTTGGTGAACAGTAGTTTTTTCTTTTTTAAGCTGTATATGTTACACACGTTTAGTTAACATAAAAAAATTCTAGGAATGAAAGAGAAGCTTAAGAGCCAAGTTAATAGTTCTTAAGCTTCTCTTTTCCAATGTCCAGGAATTATCTTACTTAAAAACAGAATATGGAACTTTAAAGAAATTAATACCGTTAGTATAAGGTCCGTATTCATATTCACCAAATATAATCACAATGCCATCGTTAGTATAATAAAATTGGTCTCGAGTTAGGTTTACAGATTTGAACTCTTCAACCCATAATTGAGAAGCAATCATTTGTTCACGGATATTTTTATTTATTTTACCTAATTGCTTTTGATCCATTATGACGTCTTTCAAACTAAGTTGCTTAGCCTTTAATAAATTATAACTGTAAGTATCAATCCAAGCATTACCGTGTGCACCATCAGGGTACTCGTCATAGGTAATAGAAATACTTAAAATATTATCTTGATTGTAGGGTACAGAGTATTTCATATTCTGAAAACAAGAACCTGTTACCCAACCGTTTTCACGTCCTTCTTCTCTTGTTCCCTTAATTCTTTATTTGCTTGCTGAGTTTGTTTAGCAATATTGAAGAATTTTCTATTGAAACTAGCCTCAAACGATTGATTAAAGAGGCCAAATGCTTGCGGATAACTAATATTACTTGCTAATGATTTTTTTGTAACGGTTATTCCCAAGACTTGGATTTTATCAATAGGTGCTATCTCATACTTGATGCTAGACGATTTTTGAGCATATAAATCTTTTGATACTCTGCAAATTCGACCGTATTTTCCAGAATAAGAATAAACACGATATGTTTGACCCTTCAATACTTTTTTAGCTGTTGCCAATTTATTATTTTTAATGTTATAAAGACTGGTATGCTTTGAAATTGTAGCGCGGCCTATTTGTCCTTTGATAAGTTCTTGATTATCCCACATTACTTTGGCTTCTGCCTCTGTATGTGGAACAAGTGGTGAGAATAATACACCAAAACTAAAATAACAGCTATAGCTTTTTTGAACCCGTTCATAAATGCCCCTCCTAAAACATTCTTATGGATTCTAGTATCAAAATTTACATAGTTTTCAAAAAAAAAAAAATTGAAAGTATAACACGAAGCAACAGGGAATAATGATTATTTATATTATTTTCATAGAAATAATTTATTAAGTTTCTTTATTTATAATCCATTAATTCACAGTTAATATAATGTACTTTATCGGCAATTGCTAAGTGTATACAGAAAAGGTAAATAAAAAAAGCTAGCATCTAGCTAGCCCTTTTTTAAACAAAATAGATTTAATGATTAGCATCCTCCAACGAAGCCGCCAAAACAAGAAGCACCGATAATGATTAATAGGATAAACAGCACAATAATTAAAGCAAAACCACTGCCAAAACCACAGCCGCCTCCACCGTAACCATATCCGCCATAGCAGCAACCGCCACCATAACCTCCAAAGCCCATATTTTCACCCCCCTATATGCTTAATACTCTTAAGATATGTATAAAAAATTAAAATGTCAGCCCATACTCTGAATCGGTGAAATAACAGGATTTTTGTAGATATATAAACCCTTTAGATTAGTTTACATAGAATGAATGAACCATCCGGTTTAAGCCCCGTAGATCAGTTACCTCCCTAACGGATTTGCAGTTGTTAAAAAAACAGAAAAACCCCCTGCCGCCTGGGAGTTTTTCTGTCTTTTAGATGTATATAATATATATGTTTAGTTAGTTTAATGGAATTTATTGGAATTAATTATCTGAAAAGGTTTTGAATATTATTAGAGAAGGCTCTAGGAATGCCACTTCAATAAAACCATCTCTATTTTAAACGAAAAAACAATCTGTCTTCCAATACAGATTGTTTTTTCTTTTTTGATTTTGTGAATTATGAAGGTGAAAAATGAAGTTAAAAGGATTCTACGTGTGAGACGAAATTTATTCAAGTTACATTATATGCCTACATTTTTCTTTAGGTAACTTGCCTAAATTAATATTTTTCTATCATTTGAACAAACTACTCAAAATGTAATAAAGCATCAGCTAACATCTATATTTTACGACTAGGAAAACTCCCCATAAGGTAGTTTTTTCGTTTTTCAAGCTGCGTATTTTATACATCTTTAGTAAACATAATCGTTATTCCCAGAAATGATAAGAGCCCCTGTTTTATTGAATAAGGGTTCTTCTTATTTAGTTATTACTATGAGTAGCTACCAAAGCCTCCGCCAAAACAACTACATCCAATAATAATGATAAGAAGAATAAATAATACAATTAATAAAGCAGCTCCAAATTCGCCGCAATTAGACACGTATAAAGAATCCCTTCTCTATTAGATTTTTATCACTTTCATAGATAAAATAGTCCTCTTACTTTTAAGAAACTAGTCTATTATAAATAAATTTAAAATGACCAAACAGGCATATGTAAAAGCCTTTCAATTGATTTAAAAAGGCAGGCTTTTCTTTCTACAGTATTTACCTTAAAAAGAACTACTGAGTGGTGAACAGTGGTTCTTTCTTTTTTTAGCTGTAGTGAATATACAGGTGGAGTTAAAATAATACAATTTATAGGTAATAGTCACTTTAATCTTTGATTAATAATCTTAAGATTAATTTTGTAATAAAAATCCCTTGAATTATACAAACTCAAGAGATTTTTACATATAATTAATATCTTTATTTATAAAAAGGAGTGAATATATGAATCAAAATATACCTCAGTATGTTGCTTTAACTTTTGATGATGGACCGTCAGCTTACACAATCTCTATTTTAGACATTCTAAAAAGATACAATATATCCGCAACATTCTTTGTTGTTGGTTCAGAAGTGAAAAAATTCCCGGATATAATACAAAGAATTTATAGGGAAAAGCATATCATCGGCAATCATACTTGGAACCACCCTGATATAACAACCCTTTCAAGGAATGAATTGTGGAAGGAAATTAATTCGACAAATATTCAAATCAAGAAAATAATAGGACATTCTCCAGATCTATTTCGTCCTCCTTATAGTTCAATAAATGATAAAAATGCTGATGCTATTAAAAAATTTGGGATGACTTCTGTATTGTGGAATGTAGATAGTAAAGATTGGCAGGAAAAATCCCCCTTAAGTATACAAAAGAATGTCATTTCAGGAATCAAGAAAAAGAGTCTCATTGTAATGCATGATGGGGATCAATACGGTAGTGGACCTAGAGACCAAATCGTCACTTCATTGCCTGAAATCATTACATATTTATTGAAAAATAATTATCGTTTTTTAACAGTTCCAGAGTTCCACCAAGTTGCATACACAATTGAAAAATGGTCCTAAAAGGATGGTTAACTTTTTTAGATTCAGCTCAACAGTAAGACAGTTTTTTCTTTTTTAGCTGTATAGATATATATTTTTAGTTAATATAATGAATTAAATCGGAAGCTACACTTAAATCATTTTCAATACCCATCAATAATTTTTAGTTCGATCCATGATAAGACCCTTCCATTTTTTGAGGGCACCCCCTATGATAATAAAGGTCCTTATGAGTTCTACATGGGGTGCTTTCCTTGCCGGGAAAGTGCCCTTTTATTTTGTTGTCTCCTTCTACTTTTTTGAATCCTTAAAGAGTTCTTTCTCCAAAAGCTGAACAAAAAAATCTTTTTTGCTCATACCTTCTTCAATACATCTCTTAGCGAATTCTTTAAATAATTCTTCTGGTATAGCAGCATTTAAACGCTTAAATCCAGGCAGTGCTTTAAGCATATTAAGCTTTTTCCTAGAATGAGTGCGCACTCAAATAAGTGATAATTAAAGGATATAATTACCATAGACAATAACCAAAATTGAAAGAGGTATTTAGTCATTAATTACCTATAACAGAAATCTTGAATATCATAGGAAGGATTAACAAATTAAAATCCGGGGGGCACGATGTGACCAAACTATTTGCTATCAGTGCAGGTATGTCCTTTTTTGCTGTTGCTAAAGCTGAGAATGAAAAAGAAGTACTTACTATTCTTGTTAACCGAGAATTAGAAGAACAAGAGGATTTTGGTATCAGAGCGCATATTGATGACTTTTCGATTGAAGGGCTGTGTGGCGATTTCTTCCATGATGAAAAGGGATCATTTATCGAAGGTCACATCTTAGACTACCCTCGCCATATAAGGAAAATGAGCACTAAAGAGCGTGATACCTATATCCAATCACATGTCGAAAAGAATGCTAGAATCTTTTGGAAAGACAATCCATTTTATGCGGAATTGTACTTGCGGGAATTCAAAAAGTATAAGGCAGCAGGGAAAGACCTAGGAAATACGTTCCGTCCTCACTTTTCGGATGAATTTTATTTCATTACGGCCAACTTAATTATTACTGAAACGGATTGGTACGGAGAAGATTTTCAAATCATTGAAATTGACTTAACTAACCGTAATTACCAGCTTATTTTCGAACTTACTTTAGAGGAATATTAGTTAACATAATCAGCATTCTAAGAAATAAAAAAGCCATGTTCTTAAAAAGAGAACATGGCTAGGGAAGATGAAAAGGTTGTAATACATTATATATACTTTATAAATAAGTTGTATTAGACAATAATCTAATTTTAATAAATAAAATTAGATTTCTAGAGCAAACTACTCAAGACGCCGAAAGGCTTCAATCCTTTGGTTAAATAAATGTAGCAGAAAAACTCCTGAACAGGCACCAGGAGTTTTTCTTTCTTTTAAGCTGCATATGATATACATGTTTAGTTAACAATTTCTTCTTAAGTATGCTTCCCGATTCCTCTATATTAAAATAAATCTATATGGAACAACCCGATAATAAGATCCATATAATAATATTATATTTCTTTGTCTTTTGTCATTTACTTACCATATCTTCATAAAGATATGGTTTTTTTGGATCAATCCATATAAAATAAAAAAGGACAGATAAACTTAATTCTGTCCTTTTTATTCTCAACAAATAAATTAATATCCACTAAATCCTGTACAAGAACAACCTACAATGACAAGTAAAATAAATAGAATAACAATTAATGAAAATGCCATTAACTATAACACCTCCTACTTTTACATCATAGGATTAATTAATAAGAAGACTTGAAACATGAGCAACCTACAATAATTAATAAGATAAATAAAACGAGAATTAAAGCCAAACTAAAACCAGATCCACCATAACTAGATCCACCGTAGCCACAGCCACCATAATTGTTTCCACCCCAACACATCAATAACTCACCTCCACTAAATACTAAGAAAAATTAATCTCTACTCTAAGGTATGTCCTTAAAGCTAAATTCGATTGGACAAACACATTAATAGGCATAAAAATAAATTTTATGCCTATCGTCATTATTATTGTGTATATAAAAATTATGATGAAAAAGCCTGTTATTATAAAGAAGATGCTATCTTAGAAAGTATAATATAAAGAACATAATGATTATAAAATACATATAGTATTCATGTAATAGCTCACGCAAACTTATCTATAAGCCATATTCTTTAACACTCGAGGATATGGCCTTCGTTGAAAAATATACGTATTTAACAATATTTATTTTAAATATCTGTTTCCAATAGATTTATTTAATTTAGGCTATATTGACGATCATTAAACAAAGACCTGTTACTTAGGCGGTGTTAGTAACAGATCCTGTAAAGGAAATATGAAATAGGATTTCCTTATACGCCGCTAAGATATCCTACGTAAAATTAGTGAAACAACTTATACTAATGTCTATAAAATCATTAAAAATATAAATTATTTATCCATAAAAAATAACGCCAGCACTTATCCAAACCCTTTTTATTACTTTACATACCATAATATTGAGCAACCTCTTTGCTCTTCCAATAGATCCTGAGTTCCTATATTGCTACTACCTTAAAGAAAAAACTGCTGCCTAGTGATAAACATTAGTTTTTCTTTTTTAACTATTTCTAATTTTCATAGAAGGAGCAAAAATCGTCCAAGCTTTTTTCATTAAATCACATATCATAATTATATATCTTGTCTTACGAAGGGAAGTGTTGATATGTCTTTGGAACATCATTTTCGTGGAAATTGCTATCGCCATTGCAATGTAATATTTGTGACATTCAATCAAACAACTGGCAGAGTGATCCGTATTAGTCCTTCCATAGGCACAATTCCTCCAGCTTGTGAAAATGACACATCCATCCAAGATCTTACCGTGCGCTTATTGAAAGACGGCTATACAATTCAAGCATTCTATCAGGAAACCTTTGTCTTCTCAAAATGTAAAAGCTACTATGATACAAAATAGGAAATGAATAAAACTCTATAGCCCGGGCAAACTACTCGAGAAGTCTTCTAAGACTTCACCCACAACTTATTTTCATCTATCAGTAGAAAAAACGCCCTTCCGCCTGGGAGTTTTTTTATTTTTAAGTTATATACTCTCACTATATCAATGAAAGTTAATAAAATTTTTATAATATCAGCACTTGTCCAAACACTTGTAATTACTTTATATATCATAAATTATGCATTGACACCTTCTATCTCTCCCTATAAATAAGAGAAAAAACTACTGATTGCACACACCAGTAGTTTTTTTGATTTTAAAGATATATATAGTATAAACTTTTAGTTCATATAATATTTTTTATCAACATTAAAATCCCCTTCAATGATTAACTGAAGAGGATCCTGATGTGTGATTAGTGTATTTCGAAGGAACTTAAAAGGATGATTATATTATCTACCAAATAAATTATATTCATTAGCTTACTTTTAGTGAATTGTCCACATGAATAAAACAAAAATAATTAGAGCAAACTACTCGAGACGCCGTGAGGCATCTACAACCAATTTTCTTCCTTAGCAAAAAAGCTATTGGCGCCGGATGAGCCAGTAGTTTTGTTCTGTTTTCACCCTGTATATGGTATACATCTTTAGTTAAGTCGGGTAAGCGAGGGGCATCGCTGCCCCTAGTCGGGTAGGAAGGTGACCTTACGGTCACGCAGCCCCCCTCAGAACCGTGCTTGAAAGTTTCCTTTCACACGGCTCAAGCATACATTTATCCTAACGTCTTAGTTGCGGGTTCTACCAATCTGATTTTTATACAAATACTCCTTTGCTGCTAGTAGTTGTTTGTCAGTTGGGACAGGTCCCTTGGCAGGAAAAAGGCGATGATGTAGAATGTGACAACTGTTATGGACAAGTTGTAAATTTCTATATTCATCACTTCCACCTTTAATCTTAGGGATTTTATGATGTGTTTCAAGTTCTTCACTGAAGTCCGCAATGGAGTAAGTACATAGCGAACATTTATATTTTTGTTTCTTAGCCAACTTTTGCCTGTATGCAACATTGTTTCTGTTGAAATCCTTAATGTCCCGTCTCTTAAAGTATCCAAGTAACTCCTTATTAAAGGGGCTATAGTTATATATGATAGGAACATGGCGTTCTATTGGAGTCCATGCCATTTTCTTAAGTTGACTCCCACTAATTGGATCAGTTAATATCCACTTGCTTTTGCTTTGACCAGTTTTATCTGGTTTAAAGTATCTCTTTGTAATCCATTTCCACGGTTTTTTGGGATGTAACCTTTTAAGGAACCTATAAGTGATCTTCCAAATATAGTAGTCTACATATTGAAAAATTTCTTTGGCGACGGAAGATTTCCAGTAATTAGCTGTCCCTATTAGTATGGGGTTAACTCTGGCAATAAAAGCACCAATATTTTGACCGTTTAAACTCCTTGCTTCCACTTTGACTTTTCTTTTAACTGTTTTAATACTAGATCTAGATGGTTTTATTAGTATTTTTGTTTTTTGTTATGTGTTATGTGTTATATTTTCTTGTATTAAATCCAAGAAAATCAAAGCCTTCGTTAATATTAGTTATTTTTGTTTTATCTTCGGCTAGTTCTAGGCCCCTTTTAATTAGATAAGGTGATAGAGTGTGATATAAGCCTTTTGCTTGTGTTTTACTTTCACAGAATATAACGAAGTCGTCTGCATAACGTACTACCATTAAACTCGACCTACATTCATAAGTTGTTTTCTTATCTTTTCGTCGAATTGCTTTGTAGGTAATACCAAGATGGCTCTCCATGCCATGCAAAGCTATATTAGCTAACAAAGGAGAGATTATGCCACCTTGAGGAACCCCGTGAGGAGTTTCATTGAAAACATCATTATCTAAAAAGCCAGCTTTAAGCCATTTCCTTATTGTCTTGAATGCTGGAAAACCTTTAATTTGTTCTAGGATGAAATCATGATTAAGCTTATCAAAACATTCACGAAAGTCACCTTCAAAAATCCATTGTCTTTTTCCACCTTTGGCAATATTAAAGATACGCTCCATTGCGTCATGACAGTTCCGTTTAGGTCTGAATCCATATGAAGATGGTTCAAATTTCGCTTCCCATTGCGGTTCCAGTGCCAATTTAACAATGTTTTGGCGTACTCTGTCTCTTATCGTCGGTATACCCAGTGGGCGACGTTTTCCATTTTTCTTTTGAATGTAAGTTCGATATGCAGGTTTAGGATTGTGCAGCTTAATATTTTGTTCCTTCATTTCCATATACAGTGACATTCTTTCACTCGGAAGGAGAGCTTTATACTTGTCTACTCCGGATGTGCGTTTTCCTTTATTAAGTTGAGTAACTCTTCTAATGGATAGAAGCAGTGAAGCTTTACTATTCATCAATAATCTTTGTAAATCCCTAACTTTTCTACTTTGTTTTAGACATTCGGCATGGTATATCCGTTGTTGTAACTTCTCTACATACTTTCCAATTGATAGCCAATTGATTGATTCCCAATTAGTAATGCCAGGTTGAGTGGACTTCTTTTCAGAAGTGTTCATCATCATCAAAACCTGCCTTTTGAGAGATTGCTTTCCGTTTTATTTCCATGTTGTATACCTATTGGAAGTCAGCACCCTTTCAGGTTAGATCATCGACCTTATCCATCCGGTTATTCTCTTCCCGTTACCTTTCGGTTTGATGGCATTCGCTTACTCCAAATTCCTCTGTCCTCATAGGGAATTGGGCTTCACTTACGCTAGGCTTACCTCAAAGCGAGGACCCTATTAGGATTTACCAAGTTCAACTTCTGCCAGATACGATTGGATTAGATTCCTTCTCTACACCGATAGGTTTATGGGATGTGTTAGCCATATTTAGGAGTAGAATATGGAGCCGACCTATTAAACAACAGTCATACTATGCCTACCTGTTGCTTTCTTTGACGATGCCTATGAAGATTCACTTTAGTTAATCATACCAATCTTTCCCTTGCCCCTTGTTCGCTTGACACTGGCGTCCAAGTTAGACTTAACCTCATGCAACCACCTTACCGATTACTCCGTAAGGCGTTTTGGTAGGGAATGTCTATCACACCTTAGACAATCGCATATACGACACTGGCATTATGAGAAAAGCTGCTTTCTTGTCGCACACTCCCCTAAGAACCGTACGTGAGCCTTTCAACTCATACGGCTCAAGCCTCCCATTGCAGGTCCATTTGCTGTCGTATCCTTATCACATACCATATTGGTAAGTAAAACGTACGCCGACGCTCCAAGTGGAGGTATACATAACAGTACGTTTCTTTCGTCAAAGGATAGCCACAACCTTATGTGCCTACGAGAGACCAACAAGAAGTCGGCTCCCTTTCGGGCGGCCTATCATGGGTTTGTCCTTAGAGACGATAGTATCCGTCCAGTTATACAGTTTTCTGCTTTCCTGTTCTCTTTCGAGATAACGGCATTCGCTTTCTCTCGTATCCTTTACCCTCTATCACATCGTTTGACTTTACAGTCATCCTACTGTTTACACAGATGACAAGGGGCTTACCAAGTTCCGCATCTTATAGATACGACAAGGTTAGGTGGGTTCTTTACTCCGGGCAAGGTACGGGACGCGTCACAGCAGCATTATGAATCTGCTTTTCCTCTTGCCAATACCCAGGCCAATCTGTGCACGATCCTGAGCTAACACTTACGAAGCTTACAAACCTTCACTAATGTTCACCATACTCATCTTCCCCTAGCAGTGTTCCGAGTCGTGCACTGACTCTCTGTTTCCGCATTTCCTCATGCAACCCATGAGCCCGTTACCAGGCCCGCAGTTTTGGACAGGGATAGTTTTTGCGTCTAAACCAGTGGCGTGAGCCACGCTATATAAAAGCGACTTCTTGTCGCACCATAATGGATGTTATCGGCAATTGCTCTGTATAAACAGTAAAGATAAATAAAAAACCACTCTATATAAGTGGTTTTTTTAACTGAAGCCAGGAAAATAGGAAAATATATAAACTTTCTATGTTATTTTACATAGAATAATAAAGTATTCTTATGATCACCTTGATTTTTCTGTGGAAAGTAAATCTTATTATCCCTGATGGTACGTTTGATGCCATTGTTGCCAACTACTATGAGGATGCTGATGATGCCATTGTCCCCATGGCACATATGGGTTTTGCTGATGCCATTGCTGCCACGTGCTGTGAGGATAATGATGGTGCCATTGTTCCCATGGTACGTACGGGTGCTGATGATGCCACTGTTGCCAGCTACTATGAGGATGTTGCTGATGCCATTGTTCCCACGGTACATATGAAGAGTGTCCTTGTTGCATTGAATTCACCTTCTCCCTATTAAGCTTTTATAGTTTATGGATATTAAGTTATAAAGAGCTTATCTTCATCAAATATGGGCTATTCCATTAAGAACTAAAAGCCATTGGGATTTTTAATCCCAATGGCTTTTAAAATTGGATATTGAACAAGTAGTTTTCTAAAACTTAAAAATAACTCTAATAATTTCAAAAATAGGCTTTTCTCTTTTATTACTTTTTACTTATTTTTCACCAAATAAAGGCATTTACCCAAGAGAGAATCTAGGTTAATGCATATTCTTGGTTTGATAAGAAAACAAAACGGAGGTTTTTCTCATGAATTTAGATGAAAGATTTATTGGTAGACCCGGATTTGGCTTTGGCAGACCTGGTTTCGGGTTCGGTAGACCCGGATTTGGCTTTGGCAGACCTGGTTTCGGATTTGGTGGTCCATTCATAGGTGGATTAGCAGGTGGATTATTAGCTGGTTCTTTATTTTCCGGTGGATATGGTGGTTATGGTTATGGATATCCTTATGGAGGATATGGTGGTTACGGGTATGGGTCCCCATATGGTTACGGTGGTTGTTGTTAATCATTCATAGTTTAAATAAGATAAATATAGTTTTATCAATACTGCTCTTATCTTATGTAAAATAGTCATCGGAAGTCTGGATATATGTCCTAATCGCTTTTGTGAAAAATTTTATCAAGGCTAAAACTCCTTAGATTTAAAAACCTTGAGGAGTTTTATTTTGCTGAAGAAAGGATATGTTTTTAATACTTACATACTTTTGTTTTTGAATTATCTTTCTTCAAAGTTACCGTAAACTTCTTGAAAAGGCTTTGTAATAATCTTATTTAATTCCATAATCAACATATTCATCCGTTGTTCAACTTCTATTAATCGTACAATCTTTTCATTTCTCTGAACAACTTCCCCTACTTTTTGAACTTCCTCAATTTCATCCCGCATAATTTTCTGACCTGTCATCTGCTTATGTTGTAATTCCATTTGTAAATTGTAGAACTTATTAAAAAGTTGCTTTGTCTCTGGGTCAGCATTAACTTCTCTATATATACTCTTTAAACTTCTAAATTCATTGCTTCTACGTAATATCCTTTCAAAGTCATGAGTTATACCATATAAGTTTACATCCAAGGGGAATATCCTCCTAATATCAAAGTTATAGTAAATAAAGCTAATGGAATTATTAATCCCATTGGCTTTATCTATAAACATGAAAAAATCATTATGATGGTGTATTTAGATCAGGTTTTTATTTTAATACACCATCAAAAAAAGAGCTTTTAAAGAAAATACAATTCATTCTAATTTCACTATATTCATTGACCCATTTTTACGTAAATTGTCTATACGAATAACATTTACTATTTTTAGTATGCTACTCAAGGTGTAATCAAACATTGACTCATACAACTTAACGCTTGTTACGGGAAAAACTACTTTTTATAAGTAGTTTTTCTCTTGATTTTTTTAGACGTTTGTCACATTCCTTTAATCAATAGTGTCTAAATATGTAATATTTATATTAGTTAAATATATTGGAGAGATTTAAGTATGCAATCCCCTTCTCCCCTGGTCTTATACCCTTCCCTTTAAAACAAAGTCAACATACTTTATATAAGCACGTCCAATTCTAATTAAAAAGGATGGTGATACCATGAAGAGAAAAAAATTAGGTTTTTGTATGCCTGGGTACCGATGGTGTGGTCCTGGATGTAGTGGTCCAGGGGCGCCGACAAACGATGTTGACGCTTGCTGTAAATTACACGACGAATGTTATCGGAGGTTTGGTGGGCCTTCGGCCTATTGTGATAACATATTTATTAACTGTATGCGCCCTAAAATCAATTCCCATACAAGAAAAGGAAGGGATGCAGCCCTATTTTCTAACTTTGTAAGACTTAGTAAATCATTACGCTCCTTCTAGCATGACTGCCCACAGTAACTCCTAATACCCAGAAAGGATCCGTTTACTTTATAGATCGGGGAGGCGTAAAAAAGAGGGTGAAGGGATTTTAAGTGCGGGAACTGAATTATTTCAACCACACTACATGCCTTCATCTTCCCTTAGGTAACTTGTTCATTACAAATTAATTCGCTTATCAAGAGCAAGCTATACGGGACGCCTTAAAGTATCTACCTAATGAGATAAGTTTTTCCGATAAACAAGTCCTTAGTAATAAAATAAATCTATATGGGACAACCCAACAATAAGACCCATACAATATGTAAATTTTTATTTCTTTGTTTCTTGCCAATTTACCATATCTTCATAAAGAAGATATGGCTTTTTAGATTAGTCAAGATAAAAAAAGGTAGATAATCTTAATTCTGCCCCTAACACTCTCAACAAATGAATTAAGTTTAATGCTTGCACTTAAAAAGGAAATATAAAATTAAGAAGCTTTTATATATTCACTTTACAAAAAAATTAATATCCACTAAATCCTGTACAAGATTTAGAGATTACTTGCAATTATTCCGAAGTTCTTACATTAAAACCTGTTTCATCATACTTAAGGATTTAAGCTTACAACCCTCTTCACTATTTTGCCTCTTTACTCCCCCCCTCGTCCTTAAACTTATTAATTATTTGTTTAACTAATGGTGAAATGTCGTTTATTATGGGTTTATATACATTAACTGTTTCAATCAAAGTATCAATGGTTGCCATGAGCTCAATAATATTCTTATTGCTACTAATATCTTCAGAAGGATTAGGAGAAATATTATTGGACCCAGCATCGTTATTAAATAAATCATGATTTATTTCTTCCGTTTTTGCCCCCCTGATCCTAGAATTTCCAAACATGAATTGTGAGAACCTATCAATATCCCGATTATTATTCTGTTTCAGGATACGATCCCTATTTACACTTGAATTGCCACTCCGTAAGGAATCTCCCGTTGTTGAGCTACCCTGGGAAGTTTCATTAAAATCAATATTATCTTCCACTATTATCCTTCCTTTCATTTTGGTATATCCTATGATCTTCCACATTGCCAAGTTTGGACTTTTTTTGTTTTTATTAAATTTTAATAATTTCTAATATCCCCTGTTCACCTCATTACTAGTTCAAATCTTGTGAAAAAGACCACTTGTGGAAATAGGACATTTAATTTTGTCATAAATTCAACATACTCTAGACGTAATCTACCGGGGAAGTGAAACCAGCTATATTTTGGAGGGGATTAGGGTTTTGAAATATATTTTATCAGATATTATTTTTTAATCTTTTTTCACTGACAGTTCGGCCTTGATATCCCATAACTAAATCTAGATGCCTATACCTTAATAAGCGTATTTGAATAAAATAGGAGGAATTATATTAGTAAAGGGGGGAATTAAGATGTCCCATGAAGATAAACAAAAAGTAATCCATGCTGACAAAGTAGTTATTCATACAAAGGATGTTGAAATTATTCACAATCGAAAGGAAATTAATCGAAGGGATCCATGGGGGTTTTTTTGGGGGAGACAACAGGTAGATAAAGTAAATGAACAAGAAGTACCAAACTCAGGAGAATCACAGACTAGGAGCAATGAAAAAGTTATAAAGATAAATAAAACAGGAAAAAGAAAAGGACCATGGTTTCCAAGTCATTAGAAGTCTAAAAAGCTCTTAATTGTAAGAGCTTTTTGTCATATGTATATACTACACAAGTCAATCACCATATAAATACATATATCAGTTATAAGAAGTCAAAATAAAAACACGCTAACTATTTTCCAGATAGTCAGTGTGTTTTTATTGTCCTTGAAAAGTGAATTCCAAAGACAAAATTCCTTACTTTTCCGTCCCTATATTTTATACATATTGCTAATATAAATAAAACAAAAATAACTAGAGAAACCTATTCAAGGATTGGTTAGTAACCTTTAGCTATAGCTAAACCACTAAAAGAAATCGGTCCTACGACAGCTGCTTCTGTACCATTTGTAATATTCTCAGCAGTTACTCGGTAATCATGTGATCCAGCCCTCACATTCTTATCTATAGCTTGGAATGTCACAATATAATTTATCTCTGATTCAGGATCTGCTTCTACTCCTTCTTGAGCTCTAAAGATTTCTTGTTCATCACGAAAAATTTTAAATAAAATTTGCGAAGTACCACTTACTCCTCGAACACCAACTGTTGCAATTAATTCTACATGATTTCTATTTGCATCCCTTCCAGGAATGGTTATACGTATATCTGCTAATACAGTTTTTTTAGGAGAATGAGCGATAGGACTTGGGTTTTTTTGATTAACTTTATGAACTGGTTCGGTTGCTTGATAATCAACAATATGAAACATTATAATTCCCCCCTTAACTTTTATACCCTACAGTATGTCGTTAAGAGGGAATTCGCTTGGACAACTTGTCTATGTTTAAAAGAAAAATTTTTCTAAAACTATTTTTCTGTATTATTTTATGTATATTACATTCAATCTTAGTTACCATAATGTGAGTTATAGACCCCAATATAGATTGGTTACGCTGCAATACATAAACTCTCTAGAAGTAAAACAGCTAGCATATTATTACTAGCTGTTTTGCTGGATAAACACAAAAAATAATGAAATAGAATTGTCTGAGTTTCCCTCATATAGTCAGAAGCTGAAATAAGATTTACTTCTTATTAGTACCCTCCACCACTAAAACAAGAACAACCGACAATAATTAATAAAATAAAGAGGACAACAATTAAAGCAAAACTACTGCCAAAACCATAGCCGCCTCCACCGTAACCATAGCCGCCATAGCCGCAACCGCCACCATAACCTCCAAAACAACACATATACTTCACCTCCATACGTTTCTACTTTAAAATATGTACAAGAAGAAAAAATGTTCGTCCCAAATTACTAAAAGAAAAATTATCCACGCATGACCAATTTCTATGCCTTTATTAATATCTTAAGGAATCTATATAAAAAGACCTATTGCTCAGACTTCAACAGATCCTCTAATATAATTGAATTTACAACTTAGATTTACCTATTGAAAATTTCATTTTTATATCCACGCCTGTCCATTACCTTTTATTCTATTTTGCATATTCTAAAACATATGAGATAGAAATTCTCATGTAACCACCCGTAGTCTATATTCGGCACGTCTAACAACAGCCTCTCCCTTTATGGAGCAGTAATAAACTTTTATTATGTTCTTAAAAATAGACTATTTACTATGAAAGGAAGGTGTTAAATATGAGTTTCACATTAATTGTCATCTTATTCATCTTGCTTATCATTGTAGGATGTTCTTGTACAGGTCTAGGTGGATACTAATTCACCAAAGGGTTAACTATAAACCATGATCTTATATTACCCATCTAAGTAGAAGGATTAGTTTAATGTTCGTTGATTGAAAAAGAAAAGGACAGGTTGAAAAATTTGTCTCTTTTATTGAAGTAAGGTCTTTTTCCAAACATCTGTTAAAAGACATCTACCTGCTTGAGAAAGGAGGATGAAAATGGAAAACTTAATTTGGAGATATCGAGGGGAACCCGTTGAGATTATGGATCGTTGCGGAAGAATCCACAGAGGAGTTATTGATTCGGATCCACCAAGAGGAGGAATGTTTCTTCGTAATGGTTTTGGAAGAAGATTTATCCCATTCTTCTTAATCACTGCGATTTTTCTTTCAAGATTTGGAAGACGACGCATTTTTTAAAAACTACCCCTGATTATAAATAAATAGAGGATGGGCAACTGCTATAGAAACGTTGACTCATCTTTTTTTAGTTGTTAAACCATCAGACTTACAACCTAATAAAAATTTTCAAGTTATAAAAATATATCTTTAGAACGGTGAAATGTTCACTTGAATATCAAAAGATAATATCCAGAACCAATCAATATAAGGTGCATATAATATTCCAGATGGTGGGTAAGTCGCCCGGCTTGCAGATCTATCATCCTTATCTATAAGCCATGTCCCTTAGCCATGAGGGGGCATGGCCATTATTATGGAAATGTATATATACTTTCTAAGACTTATGTTACATATTTTTTTATATTTTTATTGATCTGATTCGAACTATTTTGACTGGCATTCAACGAAGACCTGTTAATTAATCGGTGGTAGTAACAGGTCCTATAAAGGAAGTATATGGGATGTCCTTATACAAGGATAAAATATTCTATGTCAAGTTAGTAATACAGCTTGTACAAATACCCATAAAACTAACAAAAATATAAATTAATTATCCATGATGAATATATTTTTTATAACTGAAGCAAACTACCCAAGATGTATTAAACAACAAAATAAACCTTTAGGGCAAGGTTTAGAAAAAAGACTACTGTATAGGAAACAGTGGTCTTTTTCTATTTTTACTCTGTATACCATATATAAATTCAGTTAACATAATGAAAATTACAGGAACCAAAAAACTCCTTTACCCTATATAGGATAAAGGAGTTTTGATCACCTATAATTATTTTCTACCAGTGCCCCCAAATTATCTAAATCCTGACTGATATTTAAGATAATTAAGTAATGCCATTCTCCTTTACGTTTCCCTAAATCCACTACTTGATGGACTTTAACATTATCATTTTCATATTCTTTAGCTGCTTCACACATTTCCCTCAATGTATTGCCAAACTCTGTGTTATCCCAATTTATTACTGTCAATTCAATATAAGACTGGCTCTTTTTTAATTTCATATCTCAGTCCTCCTATTAGACAAAAATGTTACTTAATGCGTAGGACAAGCATACAATCACTCTCTCTATGGATGAATAAATTATATAGATAAATAAAAAAAGAAGGTGATTACAATAAAAAAGTATGATTGTAACTATAAAAAAGAATCAAAGTGTCAACAAAAAAATAAAAAGCAGAAAAGAGAAAAAACTTGTATTCACATCAACATTTATAACCATGCTGAAACTGGCGGACAAATTAGTGGTAATGGGGGACAAAATGCTAATCAGGGTGGACAGATTGCCCAAACAGGTGGACAAAATGCTAATCAAGACGGCGTGATTATTAAAGAATATGGAAAAAAAACCAAAAATACTAAAGTGAAAAAATTTAATTTTGAAGATGAAATGAAAGAAAAATAATACCAATACTTTAAATACCATATTTAACATAACGTATAAAACTTTTCTAAAATTATTAATGTGTAAAACAGAAAACTACTGGATTTGATATAGAAGAAGCTGTTGAAATCAATGATTTCAACAGCTTCTTCTATATCAAGACATGTCCAAACTCTTTTAATTGGAATACATATTATATAAAATAACGGTATCTAAAAGGGGGTAAGTAAGATAGAACAATGGCTTAACCTTATTGGGAATTTTGGCTTTCCTATTGTTGTTACTTTTTATCTTCTATTACGCTTTGAAAAGAAAATAGACCATTTAACAGAAGCTATTAATAAAATAGCTACCACTATTGAAAAAGAGAAGGACAAGCAATAAATAATTGATTTATCGACTCATTTTTTAATTAATTTCTTGATATGAAATATGAATACTGCCTAATAATTTGAGCAAACTACTCAAGATGCGCTGCATCCATTCGAATCTCTTGCTGCCGATAGAAAAAACTCCTGCTACGATCAGGAGTTTTTTCTGTTTTTTAAGCTGTATATCATATGCATCTTTAGTTAACATAATGAAGATTATCGGCAATTGCTATGTATATACAATAAGTACAAATAAAAAAGCTAGCATGAAGCTAGCTTTTTTTAAATGAAGGATAAAGAAAACTAATAATTAAAATAGGGATGATCTTTAATTATTAGCAACCACCAAATCCTCCTCCACAAGAACAACCAATAATGATTAATAGGATAAACAGCACAACGATTAAAGCAAAGCCACTGCCAAAACCACAGCCGCCTCCACCGTAACCATAACCACCACAGCCGCCACCATAGCCACCAAAGAACATAGCCTTCACCTCCATATTCTGAATACATTTAAGATATGACTGAAAAATAAAATTGCTCCCCAAAGCAACTAAACTATGTATCGTGCTAATCATAAATAAAAATAATAACCTTTTAGTTTCTTTCACATACAATGAATCAACCTAAGATCCCATATGTGAGTTTATTTGCCCCATAACAGACTGATTAAATCCGCCTAATCAGTCTCACTACATATTAAAAGTAATTCTAAAAAAAAAGCCTTTCTTAATAAGGAAGGCCTTTTTTTATTATTAGTAACCGCCGTATCCGCCACCATAACAATTACATCCAATGATGATTAGAAGAATAAATAAAACAACTAATAAAGCAAAACCAGATCCAAATCCCCACAATTAGACATTACAAAACACTCTTTTTTATAACGATATAAGACTCCTAAAGGAGAAATAGAAACACATTTTTTCCATAGGGTGCATTATTCTATGTATCAACAGGTAGAATAGCTTAAAATTTTTTATTTAAAAAATAGGCTTTTCTCTTTTATTACTTTTTACTTATTTTTCACCAAATAAAGACACTTGCCCAAGAGAAAATCTAGGTTAATGCATATTTTTGATTTGATAAGAAAACAAAATGGAGGGTTTCTCCCATGAATTTAGATGAAAGATTTATTGGTAGACCGGGCTTTGACTTTGGCAGGCCTGGTTTCGGCTTTGGTAGACCAGGTTTTGGTTTTGGCAGACCTGGTTTCGGCTTTGGTTTTGGTGGTCCGTTCATAGGTGGCTTAGCAGGTGGCTTATTAGCTGGTTCTTTATTTTCCGGTGGCTATGGTGGGTATGGTGGTTACGGTTATGGATCTCCATATGGCTACGGTGGGTATGGTGGTTACGGTTATGGATCTCCATATGGCTACAGTAGCTATGGCTATGGAGGTTGCTGTTAACCAAAATTTAAATGATAGTAGCATCATTGATTAGTACTTGTATCTTATGTAAGATACGAATTTAATGTTTAGACATCTATCTCAAACTAGTTTATAAAATTTTATTTTTTGAACAAACTACCCAAGATGGATAGCGTCCTTTCTTAGCTAATACTCCATTGCACCTAACAAACTACCTTGTCACCTTTCTAACTGACTTAGGGGTAGTTTGTTATTTATGGACAAGAAGTCATAGAGCTTTAAAAACAAGCATATAATTTATAAAAAACCTCAGCAAATCCACAAATTGATCTAGTAGATAACCCTTAAATTGTCCATTTGAGGGTTATTTGCTTTTTATATGAATTAATACATCTTAACCAGAGCAAACTACTCAAGATGTTACAAGGCATCAAGAACCCCTGTTCTTTTAACAAAAAAACCTACTGGTTCTCTCCGTTCCAGTAGGTTTTTCTATTTTCAAGCTATACTTATTTAGTAACTACCACCACTAAAACAAGAACAACCAATGATAACTAATAAAATAAAGAGTACAACAATTAAAGCAAAACTACTACCAAAACCGTAGCTTCCACTTGAACCGCAGCCAGAGCCTCCACCGTAACCGTAGCCTCCACTAAAACCTCCGAAACAACACATATTCCTCACCCCCATACGTTTCTACTTTTAAAATATGTACAAGAAGGAAAAATGTTCGTCCCAAATTGGTGAAAGTAGAATTATCCACGCCTGACCAATTTCTATGTTCTTATTAATAGCTTAAGAAGCCTATATAAGAAGACCCGTTACTTGGACAGTGTTAGTAACAGGTCCTGGTAAGGAAATATGAAATAGGATGTTTTTATGTGGTACAAGGATATTCTATGTAAAATTAGTAAAACGGCTTAGACTAATGTCTATAAAATGATCGAAAATATAAATTGTTTATCCATAAAGAATACCACCGACTTCTATAACTAAATTCTGCAAAGTAAAAACCCCCAACTGCCCATGGAGTTTTTTTCGTTTTTTAAGCTGTATATTCTATACACCCTCAGTTAGCATGAAAAAATAAAAGTTTTGTATGAAATCAGCGCTTGTCCAACCCCTTTTCATTACTTTGCATACTATAATATTGAGCAACCTCCTTGCTCTTCCAATAGATTTCTGCTCGTACATTGCTATTAGGTCAAAGAAAAAACTACTATGGGGGCATATAGTAGTTTTTTCTTTTTTTAAACTGTATATCATAGACATTTTTAGTTAACATAACGGATTTTATAGGCAGTCATAACACAAAATGAGAAACATAAAATATAATAAGGAACATCAGCCTGATCTTTCCTTAAGAAAAAACAATCCAACTCCCACGGATTGTTTTTTCTCTTTTTATATAATGATTATTTTTTTACATATTGAGCAAACTACACAAGACGCCGTGAGGCATCCACGGACTTTCTTATTCGAATTTTACACAGAAAACTTCCTTAACGCATTGGGGGAGTTTTTCTGTTTTTTCGCTGTATAGGGTATACATGTTTAGTTAACATAATGGAATTTATCGGACATCGCTATGTGTAAACAGTGAAGATAAATAAAAAAGCTAGCATGAAGCTAACTTTTTAAAATGGTTGCTAATAATTAAAATAAAAATGATCTTTAATTATTAGCAACCGCCACCACAGCCGCCGAAACCGCCGCCAAAACAAGAAGCGCCAATAATGATTAATAAAATAAATAGTACAATAATTAAGGCAAAGCCACCACCGCAGCCGCCTCCGCCATAACCGTAACCGCCACCATAACCACAGCCACCGTAACCACCAAAGAAGCCCATATCTCCACCCCCTACATGTTTAATACTTTTAAGATATGTATAAAAAGTGAAAATGCTCGCCCATACTCTGCACTGGTAGAAATAAAATAATAGGATTTTTTTAGATATATATAAACCCTTTAGATTACTTTACATAGAATGAATGAACCATCCCATTGAATCCCAGTAGCTCAGTTACCCTTCCTAACTGATTTGTAGTTGTTAAAAAAAAGAAAAATCCCCTTCCGCCTGGGAGTTTTTCTTTTTTTTAGATGTATATCATATATATATTTAGCTATCATATTGGATTTTATTGGAATTCATTATCTGAAAGGATTTTGAATATTATTAAAGAAGGCTCTAGGAATGCCACTTCGATAAAGCCATCTCTCTTTTAAAAGAAAAAACAATCTGTCTTCCAATACAGATTGTTTTTTCTTTTTTTACTTTGTAAATTATGAAGGTGAAAAATAAAGTTAAAAGGATTCGAAGTGTGAGACGAAAATTATTCGAAATACATCATATGCCTTTGTTTTCCTTTATGTAACTTGCTTGCTTATTAGAAATAAAATTTTATATCTTGAGCAAACTACTCAAGACGCCGTAAGGCATTCTTCCTTTGATAAGATATGTGTAACAGAAAAACCTATCTCTTTTGACTGGGAAGAGATAGGTTTTTCTGTTTTTTTTAAATAACTATGAGACACTACAACGTTAGTTAACATAAAACACATTATAAAAAGCAAAAATAAAAACACACTAACTACCTTCCACATAGTCAGTGTGCCTTTCTTGTCCTTAAAAATGAATTCTAAAGACAAAACGCCTTACTTTTCCGTCCCTATATTTTATGCATATTATTAATATAAAAGAATCAAATTAAGAATTTTTTCTTGAGTTTTGAGTAAACTACTCAAGACGCCGTAAGGCATCATACAAGCAATTCTCGATTACTCTGTTTACAAAACAAAGCTACTGATCCCTGTTCAGTAGCTTTGTGTGTTTTAAACTGTATAAGATATACAAAGTTAGTTAAGTCGGGTAGGCGGGCACTCTCACGAGCGCCCGCCCCCCTAAGAACCGTACGTGACAGATTTCCCGTCATACGGCTCAAGCCTTCTTTTTATCCAAACAACTCTTTTACTTAATACAAGGTACATGTACCAATTTAACAGCTTTACCTGTAGACACTTCTAGATTTCGTACCGTAACCTTTTCTCCATTTTGTAGAGTGTACTTACACAGTGCACAACGATATCCTTGCTTTCTTGCGAGTTTCATCCTGTCTAGCGTATTTTCACTATTAAAGACCTTACGGTCTCGCTTTTCCCAATATTCTTTTAGACTAGGATCATCTGGGCTGTTTTTATAGGCTACCATCACATGACGCTCTATTTTAATCCAAGACATCTTTAACAATTGAATATTGGTAAGTGGACATGTGAGAACCCATCTATCATTTCCTCCATGGTGGGGTTTCTTAAAATAACGCTCTCGAATCCACTTCCACGACTTCTTTGGATGCAATTGTCTAAGGTGTTTCCTTATTTTTAAGAAAACGTAGTTGTCCATATAACCAAACGTCTTTTTCGACACGACATGTTTCCAATACTGTCCATAACCTCGAATAATAGGGTTTAGGACACGTATGATTTCTTTTACTGGTCGTCCTCGCATCACTGCGAACGTATCTTTTATTTTGCTTTTTGCTTTTCTGATACTGTCTTTACTAGGTTTGATTAATAACTTATTGCCTTGTTCCGTTTTATATTGACGGAGTGAAAAACCAAGGAAATCAAACCCACCCTCAATGTGTGTGATCTTTGTTTTATCATCACTTAGTTCAATACCACGTTTTTTTAGGTAAGGAGTCAGCTTTTGATACATAAGTTGGGCTTGTTCTTCGGTTTCCGTTACGATGACGAAGTCATCTGCGTAAGCGACACGTCCCATCTTACACTTTGGATCAATCTTGTAGCCAGCGCCTGATTTGTATGTCTTTCGGTAAACAATACCAATCTCTTTTTCCATTCCATTTAGCGCTATATTAGCTAAAAGAGGAGAAGCCAGGCTTCCTTGAGGAGTTCCTTCCATTGTGTTATGAAATATACCTTGCTCCATATATCCCATTTCGAGCCATCTTCTAATCAGAGTGTTTCCTGGAAACATAGATGTTTGTTTAACTATCCAATTATGGTTGAGATGATCAAAGCAGCCTAGGAAATCTCCTTCAAATATCCACTTTTTCTTACTATTAGTGTTGAGCTTTTTAAAGAGATTACTGATGGCGTCATGTGTACTTCTCTTAGGTCGAAAACCGTATGAACTTGGTTCAAACCTGACTTCCCATTGTGGTTCCAGTGCTGTCTTTACTACATTTTGATAGACTCGATCTCGTATAGTCGGAATGCCAAGAGGTCTTAATTTCCCATTTTTCTTAGCGATAAAGGTTCGTTTTGCTGGTTTTGGACGGTGTTGAAAAACATTACGTTTAAGCATTTCTCGATACAATTTGATACGTTCGTTTGGTTGTGAGACAGTATAGCCGTCAACACCAGATGTTCTCTTACCTTTGTTTTGTTGCGTCACTCTGCGAATAGAGAGTAATAAATTAGCCTTACTCCGAAGGAGTAAACGTTGAAGTTTTCTTACTCTTCTTCGTTGATTTTGTTGTTCGGCACGATAAATTCTTTGTCGTAACTTCGTTACATATTTTTGTATAGTATTCCAGTCAATAGAGTACCAACTTTTGTGCGAGACGTGCGCCGACGCTCGTAGAGAGGTATTCATAACAGCACGCTCCTTTTCGTTAGAAGATAGCCACAAATTTATTTTCGTGTTGAAGACCAATGAGAAGTGGGCGCTCTTTCGAGCCTGTCATTGTCTATAAAGACGACAGTATCCGTCCAGTTATACAGTGTTCGTGCTTTCCTGTTCTCTTTCGAGATAACGGCTTTCGCTTTTTCTCATATCCCATACCCTCTGCCACATCGTTTGACTTTGCAGTCATCCTACTGCTTATGCAGATGACATAGGGCTTACCAAGTTCCACTTTTTACAGGTGCGATAGGGGTAGGTAGGTTCTTTACTCCGGGCAAGATAGGGGACGCGTCAGAGTAGCATTATGATTCTACTTTTCCTCTTACCAAGACCCAAGTCAATCTATGCATTATCTTGAGCTAAGAGTGACGAAGCTTATAAACCTTCATTTTCGTTTACCATACCTATCTTCTCCTAGCAGTATTCTGGACCATGCATTTGTCCTCTGTTTCCGCATTTCCTCATGCAACCGACAGACTCGTTACCAAGCATGCCGTTTCGGATGGAGATCATCTCTGCGTCTAGATGAGTAGCGTCAGCTACACTGTAAGAAAGCGACTTCTTGTCGCACCATAATGTCTCTTTTAGGAACACACCACAAAAAAGAACCCTTGTGGGAGTTGGGTTCTAAGGAGGTTACGATTTCTGTAATGTGCAGCTTTTTATACATCCTTGATAAATCAGCTTTTTCTCTTGAGGTGATTGAAGCCACGATGTATAAAAAGCGCACCTTTTATACATATGCAAAAAAAAGAAAAATATATATTTATTGGTAAAATATGATACAATTTAGTCGTTGTAGCATTCATTCTTCAACGAGCATAAAGAGCAACCTCTCTCCAGTACCATGGGATATGAGGTTGCTTTTTATTTTGTTACTTTTTTACCTCGACAAGGCATGGATACATGAGGTATTTTATATTTGCACATGTTTCATCTTTTATCGAAAATAAATAGAAACCACAAACATAAGAAAAGCTCTCAATATTGGGAGCTTTTCTTATGTTTGTGGATGCCACTACAGCTTATTAATATATTAGCGTCTAAACGCGTCTGAATATGGATATTTTGCAAAAGACGTGGCAGCCGACCTTGAAGTTACTACGTCAACTTTAAGACGTTGGTCTATTGAGTTAGAAAAAGCCGGATATAAGTTTGAAAAAAATGAAAAAGATCAAAGGATTTACTATGATCGCGATTTTAAGGCGTTCAGGGAATTGAAGAAATTAATAAGTAATAGCGTTGTACTAATAGACGCTATAAATGCTGTAGTATCAATGGATGTAGAAGGTCTAAACGCATCGCAAACGCCTAGCGTTTATCGGGAAGAAACGCGTTTAACAAGGCAGTTTTTAGAAGAAGTTTTAGATAAAAAATAAATAAAGCAATACAACACGCCTTTGAAGAAGGCCGCCAACAAGGCCAAAAGAAATTAAAGAAATGATGAAAAAAATAGAAAAAAGATCTGAAGAACGAGATGATAATCTTATGTCTGTAATTAGATCAATACGAGCAGAAAAAGAAGAAGTTAAACAATTAATCGCGGCTTCTCAAGAACAAGCGAAGAAGACTTTCTGGCAACGACTTTTTAGTAAGATCTAATTAGAGATACAGAAAGGTGTATATTCACATTAAAAATTGTTCTATCTGTAATGAGCCCATAGAAGACATCAATAAGGCCCTTTTAAGAAAAATTCGTAAAGACGCCATGAAATTTCCAGGTTCTAAAAAAGAAGAAATGAAAAAAATCCACGCTTTAGCATTTAAGTTCTCTAATGAAAAAATATGTGCGTACTGCTACTTACAAGAAATGGCTAGATTGAAAACGATAATGAGAATTAAAGCAATGGAAAGTAATAAACCTTAAGAACAATTTGGTCCGCCTTGAGGCGGCCATACTAACCTTAAGGTTTTTATTTTTCTTACGAAAAATTATAAAAAAACCATTGCAATTCTAATAGCGAATTGCTATTAAAATAATAATGATAATAGGGACTAAACAAAAAAATAAGGTCAAACCCTTGATATGACTGGCTTGAATGGACTTTCAGGGGTGTATCGTTTTCGATACATTTTAAGTTGTTTTTGTATCGAAAACGATACACCTAATATTTAGCCTGCAAAAACATCATTTAGGAAGAATAAGAAGTACAACTATAAATAGAGCAAAGAATAAAGGTCCAGATCTTAGCCGTTAAGGATAAAAAATTGCCTTAAGGCAATTAGAAACAACTTAAAGTTGCTTCCTTGTTTCTAACAAGTTAACCATCTTTAAAACGAGGACAATCAACAATTAGTAATAAAATAAACACATATTATTAAGAAGTCAGCATATGTACAAGCAATCCCTCTTTTTCTTGCATCTACTATAAAGAACTAACGAAAAGAGGTGATTAATATAGAGAACTATAAAGAAAATGTATCTATTCCACGTCCTCCGGATGTTGTCACTATTCTTTGGCAGCGAAATCCACTAGATAGACGATCTCCACGGACAATTGTAGAAGCAACGGTAATTGGAAGTGCTAGACCTTGTCAACAATTGTTACAAAATGGAAGACGTTACAGAACTGCAGCAGAATGCTTACTTGATAATGGTTTTAAGCAGATAACAAATGAAAGATTAGGTGTGTTTGGTATCGCTGTATTTGTTCGTAATTCTTAATAGTCAATAATGAGAATTACAAAACACACTAACTATTTTCCTGATAGCTAGTGTGTTTTTCCTGTCCTTGAAAATTGAGCTCCAAAGGCTTCTTATTAGCTAGAACAAATTACTAAAGAATTAGTTAGTAATCTTTAGCTATGGCTAAACCACTAAAAGAAATTGGTCCTACGACAGCTGCTTCTGTACCATTTATAATATTCTCAGCAGTTACTCGATAATCATGTGATCCAGCTCTTACGTTCTTATCTATAGCTTGAAATGTCACAATATAATTTATCTCTGATCCTGGATCTGCTTCTACTCCTTCTTGAGCTCTAAAGATTTCTTGTCCATCGCGGAAAATTTTAAATAAAATTTGTGATGTACCACTTACTCCTCGAACACCAACTGTTGCAATTAATTCTACATGATTTCTATTTGCATCCCTTCCAGGAATAGTTACACGTATATCTGCTAACACAGTTTTTTTAGGAGAATGAGCAATAGGACTTGGGTTTTTTTGATTAACTTTATGAACTGATTCAGTTGCTTGATAATCAACAATACGAAACATTATAATTCCCCCCTTAACTTTTATACCCTACAGTATGTCGTTAAGAGGGAATTCGCTTGGACAACTTGTCTATGTTTAAAAGAAAAATTTCTCTAAAGCTATTTTTCTGTATTATTTTATGTATGTAATATTAAACCTTAGTTACCATAATGTGAGTTATAGCCCAAAATACAGATTGGTTACGCTGCAATACATAACCTCTCTGGAAGTAAAACAGCTAGCATATTATTACTAGCTGTTTTACTAGACAAACATATAAAATAATGAAATAGACTTGCCTTAATTTCCTTCATACAATCAGAAGCTGAAATAAGATTTCTTTCTGATTAGTACCCCCCATGACTAAAACAAGAACGACCAACGATAACTAATAAAATAAAGAGGACAACAATTAACGCAAAACTACTACCAAAGCCTCCGCTTGGAAAACAGCCAGAACCTCCACCGTAACCGTAGCCTCCACTATAACCTCCGAAACAACACATATTTCTCACCCCCATATGTTTCTACTTTTAAAATATGTACAAGAAGGAAAAAGGTTCGTCCCAAACTGGTAAAAGTAGAATTGTCCACGCCTGACCAACTTCTATGTCTTTATTAGTGTCTTAAGAAACCCATATAAAAGACCTGTTACTTGGGCGGTGTTAGTAACAGGTCTTGGTGAGGAAATATGAAATGGGATGTCTTTATGTGATATAAGGATATCTTATGTAAAATTAGTAAAATGGCTTAGACTAATGTCTATAAAATGATCAAAAATATAAATTATTTATCTATAAAAAAATAACACCAGCACTTGTCCAAACACTTGCAATTACTTTGCATACTATAGAAGTGAGCAACCTCCTTGCTCTTCCAATAGATTTCGTCTTGTACATTGTTATTAGGTAGAAAAAAGACTATCTCTTTTAACCCGTGAGAGGCGAGAGATAGTCTTTTTCTTTTTTAACTATATAAATCAGGAAGGTGTAAAAAAACTGAGGGGAAGAGTTACTGATGCCGTCACTTAAATTATTCTTACTACACTATATGTTTTCGTTCTAGATTAGGTAAATTGCCCATTATGAATATATTTTTTATGGCTGAAGAAAGCTACTCAAGAAGAAACGGGGAATCATCTCATAAAAACCAATTATTCAACAGCAAAAAAACTACTGGTTCCCTCCGTTCCAGTAGTTTTTTCTATTTTCAAACTGTATCCGATTTCATTAATGAGATTAATGACCTTTAGGATAATTTTTATAGCCCTCAGGTACATCTTTTATTTAGTATCGCTTATTAGAATCTAGGAACTAGAAGTATTATCAATTTGTCCTTGATCACTAATATCTGGATCACAATTATTATTTAACATATGCGCCACTGAAGGGGAAGCATTGCCAAAAGAAAAACAAGCTCCTACTGATTTTGAATTAGCCGTATGACTGTTTTGAACATTATTACCTATATCTAGATTAGCGTTTTCTGTAACTCCATTAGCATTGAAATTTTGCACATTAATATTAGATGGCATAAAGAATATACTCCTTTATTCTTAAACTTGGCCTGATATCGGCATGGAAGGGTTAGCAATTTGATCTTGATCACTAAAATCGGGATCAAAATTACCATTAGCCATCCAAGCTGTAGAAGGAGAAAAGTTACCTAAAGAAATATTAGCTCCTACCCACTTTGAATTAGCTGTATGACTATTATGAACCGTGTGACCAAAATCCACATTTCCATTTTGAGTAATACCATTGGTCAGTACATTACCAATAATAATAGAATAAGGCATAAGATTACTCCTTTCTCATTTTCTCACTTTACAGAATATAAAATCATCCATTCTTTATAACAACTGTTTCATATATCCTGAATTTTAAGTGATAAAGAGATAATATAAGAGCTAAATTCACTTTAATTGTAGCTTATGTTCTCATTCTTTATTAGGTAACTTGCCCATCCTGAATATTTTTTTATAACCGAAGCAAACTATCCAAGACGCCGTGAGGCATCTACCACTTTAAAATTCCTATTCTTTTAGCAGAAAAACTACCTTTGGCTGATGAACTGCACCCCAATTGTTAGACAAAGAAACTCTAATGATTGGGGTGCTTTTATGTCTAGACATACATTTGAAGATAAGTTGAAGGCTATTGATTTGTACCTAAATAAGCGCAACTCATATAGGGAAACAGCCAAGTTAATGAGCGCCACTAAATCAGATATTATAAAATGGGTGGCATTGTATCAAAAACATGGAGAAAAGGGTTTACAGCCGACCTATACAAATTACTCTGTGAAGTTTAAAATGGACGTATTAACTTATATGGAAAAAACAGGAGCGTCTATTCGTGAAGCATCATATGTATTCAATATTCCTTCTTACTCAACGGTGGCGAAATGGAAAAGAACCTTTGAAGAACAAGGTAAGGATGGCCTGTTTCCTAAAAAGAGGAGTCGTCCAAAAATGAAGAAAAAGCCTACTGAAAATCTTGATACAGACAAGACAAATGAAGAGTTACTAAAGGAAAATGAATACCTACGAATGGAAATTGCGTATTTAAAAAAGTTAAACGCCTTAGTTCAAGCATCAAGGGAATCAAAGAGCGAGAAAAAGCCCAAATAGTGTTTGAATTAAGGCATGAATATAAGGTCGTCGACCTTATAAAGGTAGCTAAAATCGCTCGTAGTACTTATTATTACTGGACGAAAGCTTTTAAGGGTCCTGATAAATACAAAGAGATGAAACAACTAATTAAGCATATTTTTCATGAGCACCAAGGTAGATACGGTTACCGTCGTATTACCTTAGAGCTGGGTAGACTAGGGTATTCTATTAATCACAAGACCGTATATAGACTGATGAAAGAATTAGGATTAAAGAGCCTCGTGCGACTCAAAAAATATCGCTCGTACCGTGGGAAAACAGGAAGGATCGCTCCTAACATTCTTAAACGCGACTTTGAAGCGTCTAAACCAAATGAAAAATGGGTCACAGATATTACAGAGTTTCATCTGTTTGGAGAGAAGCTTTATTTATCCCCTATTCTAGATCTTTTTAATGGTGAAATTGTCTCTTATCATATAGACAAACGGCCTGTTTTTTCCCTTGTGACAACAATGTTGAATGAGGCATTTAATCACTTACAAGTCGGAGAACGTCCAATACTCCATTCGGATCAAGGGTGGCATTATCAAATGACAAAATATCAGCATTTACTCAAAGAAAACAATATTACTCAAAGTATGTCCCGTAAGGGAAATTGTTTTGATAACGCAGTCATTGAAAACTTCTTTGGTCTATTAAAATCAGAGTTACTCTATCTCCAAGAGTTTGAGAGTATGGAGCACTTTCAACAGGAATTAGAGAGGTATATTGTTTATTACAACCACAAACGAATAAAAGTAAAATTAAAAGGATTGACCCCTGTAGAATACAGAATTCAATCCTCATTCGCTGCTTAGATAAAGGGTCTAACTTTTTGGGTTCAGTTCA
>Ga0209295_1000300_pt1 | contig 32327 bp, 27 predicted proteins | sample Porto_5metaG_FD_187428 | JGI IMG/M metagenome (GOLD analysis project Ga0209295, IMG submission 187428) | Marine algal microbial communities from Porto, Portugal - Porto_5 metaG (SPAdes) (version 2) | ecosystem: Host-associated > Algae > Red algae > Unclassified | place: Portugal: Porto... | reverse complement strand
AAAGAATACATTTATTATTATAACAACATTCGTATTCAAACGAAACTAAACAACCAATCACCGATAAACTATCGGCAATTGGCTGTATAAAGGTGTTTTGATCCCTGTCTCAAAAACGGGGGTCAGTCCCAGGTGATTGGCTTTTTTATTTGTTACTCCCCGATGTTCTCTCCATTTTGCTGAATCAAGGTTTCATACCAGTAAGAGCTCTTTTTACGGATTCTCTTCAGGTCTTTTAGGTCAAATTCATCGCGGTTGACGTAGATGAATCCGTAGCGCTTGGAGCACCCTTGGTGTGTGCTGATTAAGTCGATAGCGGACCACGGGCAGTATCCGAAGACCTCGACGCCGTCTGTGATCGCCCATTTGATTTGTTCGATATGCTTTTCTAAATAGTCAATTCGATAATCATCTTGAATCGATCCATCTTCCTCTAATTTGTCGAAAGCACCCAATCCGTTTTCCGTGATAATAAGAGGCAGCTGATAACGGTCGTAAATCTCACGCATCGTTGATCGGAAGCCGACAGGGTCAATCTCCCAGCCAAACGCATTTTTACTTAGGAACGGGTTGTTGCCACCTTTGTATACACCGTCTTCACCAGATTTCAAATGCTGATCTCCGCCGCGTGCAAATTCATCCTTGCCATCTCCTTTACTCGCTTCAACCGTTTGAGATGTGTAGTAGTTAAAGGCAATGAAGTCCGGCTTCGCACTTTTCAAAATATCCATATCTCCCTCTTCGATGACAGGAAGAATGTCTTTTTCCTTCATGTATGCCCACGCAAGGTTGTTATAACGGCCAAAGACTGCCATATCAAGATAAAGCCAGTTGCGGATCGCATTGTAATTCGCCGCAGCAAGCACATCCTCAGGCTTTGGAGAAGCCGGATAAATGAGCGCGATGTTTGGCGCTGGTCCAATTTTCGCTTCGGGCAACATTTGATGACAAAGCGTCATGGCTTTCGCCTGAGCGACGAGCATATGATGGTTCTGCTGATACAGTTCTTTTTTCGGATTTTCTAAATTTGGATCAAGTGTACCGAGCGCTGATCCATGTAAGATCATCATGTTTTGTTCATTAATGGTCAGCCAATATTTCACCTTCTGACCATACTCCTGAAATAGAACCTTTGCATACCGTTCAAACGCATCTACTGTCGCACGATTTGACCAACCGCCTTTTACTTGAAGTGCATGAGGCAGATCAAAATGATACATCGTCACGATTGGTTCAATATCATAGCGGCGCAGTTCATCGATGAGAGAATGATAGAATTCAATCCCCTTTTGATTGATCTCCCCATCTCCATTTGGAATGATCCGCGTCCATGCAATAGAGAAGCGATAAGCCTTCAAACCCATTTCTGCAAACATCTTCACATCCTCTTTATAGCGGTGATAGTGATCGCTTGCGACTTTAAAATCTGTTGTTCCTTCAGGGTAACTTGCTCTCATATCAATGACAGATGGTCCTTTGCCATCCTCGTTCCACGCACCTTCTACTTGATAGGCGGATGTAGATCCGCCCCAGAAAAAGTCCTTTGGAAATGGTGCTAGTGTTGAATATCTCATAGTTTCTTCCTCCTCTTGATTAAACGAGATGTAAAAATGATTGTCCTGGTGTGATTTGTTTTTCTTCTGTTTCTATGATATCGCTAAACTCACCTGAATTGGTAATAATCACTGGTGTCGTGACGGACAGGCCGGAAGCTTGGATGGCTTCAATATCAAACTCCGCAAGCAATTCGCCCTCAGTGATGGTTTGCCCCTGTACGACCTTCGGGGTAAAATGCTGACCGCCTAATTGTACGGTATCAAGTCCAATGTGAATGAGCACTTCTGCTCCGCTTTCAGAAGTAAGACCGTACGCATGTCCTGTTGGGAACACCGTTGTCACAACTCCTGATACTGGTGCAAACAGCTTGCCTTCTGATGGAATGATGGCTGCACCCTTTCCTAGTGCACCAGATGAGAATGCCTTATCCTGTACTTCCTCTAGCTTGATCACCTCACCCTTTAAAGGACTTTTCACATGAGCTGCTTTGACCCCATGTTCGTTTTCCATTGTTGGTGCGGCAACCGGTGCTGACGTTTCATCTTCATCTACTGGATCCTTAAATCCAATCAAGTAAGTCAAGACGATGGATAGAACAAACGAGACCGAGATTCCGATGATGAACCCTGTAAACCCTTGTCCGTAGAAAATCGGAAGTGTCAGTAAACTTGGAAGTCCTGACGCAATCGCAATACTTTGTGAATAACCGATGATCGCACCGCCGACCCCAGCAGAGATAACGGCTGCAATAAATGGTTTTTTCAAACGAAGTGTGACCCCGTATACAGCTGGCTCTGTGATCCCAAACACGGCAGAAACCGCTGTTGATCCAGCCAATGATTTCAGCTTTTTATTCTTTGTTTTCAGCATAACACCGATGGAAGCACCGGCTTGTGAAAATACAGCTGGCGCAGTCGCCGGCTTGATATGATCTTTTCCATGGACGGCAATATTATTTAAAATCACTGGCACTAGACCCCAGTGGATACCGAAGATCACAAGAACCTGCCATGCCATCGCAATTAAAGCACCTGCAAGTGTAGGACTAAAGGAGAATACTTTCAGCAAGACAGCGGCAATGCCGTTCCCTGCATACACACCAAATGGTCCGAATACAATGAGTGTCAGTGGAACAACCGTGACAAGTAAAATCAGTGGAGTAATAAAGTTTTTGACACTTTCATGAATGACTTTGTTAAAGAAACGTTCGATATATCCCATGACAAACACTGCCAAAATGATTGGAATAACCGTTGATGTATAAGACATTAAGACGACCGGAATACCGAAGAAGGTCACATCTCCGCCGCCTTTTGACAATTCTTGAATGGTTGGGTAAATGAGTGCACCAGCAATCGTCACAGCGACAAATGGATTCGCTTTAAACTTCCTCGCCGAAGTGAATGCGAGCAGTAATGGCAGGAAGTAGAACAAGCTGTCAGACGCAGCAAATAAAATTTGATACGACGTATCTTCAGGTGATAACCATTTTGCATTGATACAGATCCCTAATAGACCTTTTAAAATACCAGCACCTGCCATGACACCGAGAAGTGGTGTGAAAATACCAGAGACAATGTCGACGAATTTTCCGAAAAGACTCGTGCTCTCTCCACCTGATTTTGCAGATGAAGAAGTGGACTCCTCTAATAGATTTGTAAACTCCCCAATCTCTCGATAAACCTCTGGTACAGTATTGCCAATGACTACTTGAAATTGGCCGCCGCTTTCCATAACAGTTACAACGCCATTTAATTTTTCAATGGCTGCTTTGTCTGCTTTTGATCGGTCATTTAATGTGAAGCGAAGTCTTGTAGCGCAATGGACCAGTGAATGAACGTTTTTCTCTGTGCCAATGAGTTTGATAATGTCTTCTGCTAATTGACGATAACTCATACAAAAACCCCCTTTTTTTCAAAAAAATACGTTTTTGGGCAAAATAAAAACCTAAACGGGCACCAAAAATAGTCGCAACTGCTATTGCGCTTTTTCAGTGAACGTTTAGGTTTTGCCTGCCGAACAGTCACAATCCTCTAAGACGATCATTGTGAAACCGTATTCTTTTATGTTTATGAGCAAATAGTACCACTCTGCTTTTCTTATGTCAACGCTTTCTTTTAAAACTACCTTTATTTTTCTCGTTTGATCAATCGATTCAAATGAATAGATAGATACAGCATCTCCTCTGATGTGAGATCTCGGTGATAGGTTTGATAGACATATTCTGCGATTTTCTTTGCACATTCGTATGCCTTCGGATATTTTACCTTGATAAGCTGATACAAGTCATGATCTTCGCTGACAAGCATTGTTTCGTTCATCAGACGCTGGACGAAAAAGCGTAAATGCGTGAGAAAACGATAAAAGTTGAGCGAATCTTCATCAAATTCCATATTGAGATGATATTTCACAATGGTGAGAATGGCGTTTACTTCTTTTGTGATATTGACCGTTGTATTCATGTCCTCATTGAGCTCTGCATTAATGATATGCATAGCAATAAAGCCTGCTTCATCCTCAGGCAATTCAATATGTAGACGCTCTTCAATCATCTCAAGGCAGTCCTTTGCCACAAGAAATTCATCTTTGTATAAGCGTTTAATCTCCCAAATGAGCGAATTCTCAATGAGGTGATTTTTCTTCAATCGTTCGATGGCGTAATGAATATGGTCTGCGAGTGATACATGCAGACTTTCGTTTAATCTTCGGTTCAGCTTTGTATGTGCATATTGAATCATTTCTTCGGTCACCTTGACCACATCATACGGAACTTCCAGAAGCAGCATTTTCATCCGCTCATGAACGGAATGATCCTCTAGTCGAAAGACTTTATCGATTAACGATTCGTCTACCGGGTCCCCGGGTCGCCGCTTGAACGCGATACCTCTCCCCATGACGACGATTTCTTTTCCTTGTTCATCTATCACACTAATGACATTATTGTTTAGAACTTTTTGTATCTGCAACCCCAAACACCTCCGTCTATGAACCACAATCTTCTCTCAAAATATGCTCTCATCTTAACATAACTGTCAAATCACTTGGTGTTTTTATCTGACTTTTGCAATAGATTTCACCATAATTCTCCCCCGTCATAGCTGGTCTGATCCTTCAATTGCCTGCATACAATACTCCGAGGAGGTGACCTTCAGTGAAGGCATTTTTCTGGTCTGCATCATTTTTATTCGTGCTTCTATTCACACTCGTCTTTCTAGGAATCGTGTTTTGGCTTAGTGGACAAGGCATGAATCAGCTTTGGAAGTATATGCTCATCTCATTTGTCACAGCAGCCGTTTTGCGCGGTGTCACCACTTGGCTGAGGCAGCATGTGATGCATCATTTATCAAAATAAAACGGCTGCCGTAATATTCAGGCAGCCGTTCCTTTATTCTTTGGATGATGCGGCTTCTTGCGAAGAAGTACGCAGCTCATCATTGATTTTTTTCGCATCCTCTAGAAATTCTGTTTCAAATCCACTTTTGAGTGCCCACATATAAAATAGCAGAGCAACCACTGTAATAAGAGCCATGTCCCAGCCATAATGAATGACGTTATAGCCGCCGAATTTGTCACTGCCAAGGCAGGAAATCGTCATCATCACAAGTAAGTACACGACCATCCAAGCACCCGCCTTGAAGTTGCGGCCGAAGCCTTTCCACTTCGCTTTTGCTTGATAGTAAAAATAGATCGGAAGACCGATGAGAATAATGAATAGCACCTGACCTGTTAACGGCCATCTCGCCCAATACAGCGTCAATGACGCAAAGACAAAACCGAGAGGAGCAATAATGCTGAGTCCTTTTATTCGAAGGGGACGATATAAATCTGTCCCTGTCTTTCTCAGTGTCATGACAGTCACTGGGCCTGTCAAATAAGAAATAAGTGTCGCAACAGAAATGATTTCCGCAAGTACACCCCAGCCTCTAAACAAAAACAGAAAGATAAACGATACGGCTAAGTTAAAAAACATCGCTGGACGAGGCACGCCATAAATAGGGTGCAGACGACCAAGTACACTTGGCATGTATTTGTTTTTTTCCATTCCATAAATCATACGGGATGTCGTCGCCGTATACGTAATGCCTGTACCAGAAGGTGATACAAACGCATCTGCATATAAAATCAGAACCAGCCAGTTAATCCCAAGCGCAATGGCAAGGTCAGCAAATGGCGAGTTAAAATTCAAATGTCCCCATCCATTCACAATCATGGACGGATCGACAGCACCGATAAAGGCGATTTGTAAAAGAACATAAATCACAGTCGCAATCAAAATGGATCCAACAATAGCAATCGGAATTGATCGGCCTGGATTTTTCGCCTCACCCGCCATATTAATCGGGCTTTGGAAGCCATTGAAGGCAAACACAATTCCTGATGTCGCAACAGCTGTCAGCACACTCGCCCAGCCGTTAGGGGCAATACTTGTTCCAGAAGTAAAATTCTCACTATGAAAACCTACGAATAAGAGCGCACCAATTGTTAATCCTGGAATGACAATTTTAAACACGGTAATGAATGTATTGGCTTTTGAAAATAACCCTACTGTCCAATAATTGAGCAGAAAGTAAATCACAAGAAGCACACTGGCGACCATGAGCCCTTCTGTCGTCAACACCCCTTTTGTGACCAAATGGCTTGTCCACTTTGCCCATTCCCAAGGCCATGAACTCATATACTGGACAGAAGCCACCGCCTCAACCGGAATGACGGAGACAATTGCGATCCAGTTTGCCCAAGCGGCAATAAACCCGATAAAAGAGCCGTGTGAATATTGCGTATATTTCACCATTCCCCCTGCCTCTGGAAACATCGATCCGAGTTCACTATAAGACAAAGCGATAAATAAAATCACAACCATCCCAATCAACCAGGATAAAATAGCAGCAGGACCTGCAATTTGAGCGGCACGCCAAGCACCGAATAGCCATCCTGAACCAATGATTGAGCCAAGACCTACCATCATTAAAGCGAAAGTTCCCATTCTACGATGTAAATGATTCATGTTCATAACACCTTTCGATTAAATTACAAAGCATGTGCCCAAGTAAGCACCTTTCTTTCATTGCAGCTCACTTTTCATTCAATTGACAAATATTTCTTCAACTAAATCTTTACCCTTGTTCATTTTTTCGCCTGTTTTATTATCTCTCAATTCTCCATTTTCTGAAATAGTCGAACATGCTTATTTCTTAAGAAAGCGCTTTTTCAATGCTTCAATCTATTAGACTGAATAACTACCTTTACCCTTATTTTGAAAAAAACAAAACAAAAAAGAAAGAGGAAATGAACCCCCCTTTCTTCTGAGCCCTATCATGTATAGAAAAAAGGATAAAGGGGGTTTCCCTCTATCCTTGTGAGATTGCTTGTTCTTGTTCAATCACAGCTAGTCTTTCTTGCACTTCTTCTTCAGACAGGTTGTGCTGTTTCACATAAAGGTTACGTTCACTCGTACGACATTCATGGCTGCAGCTGCGCATATACTTATGCTCGCTTTCTTCTGTTGCAATCATTTTGCGGTTACATGCAGGGTTTGCACAGTTCACATAACGCTCGCAAGGCTCACCAGTGAAGAAATCTTTTCCGACAACCACATGCTCTGTTTGATTCACGGGCACTGTTAAGCGAGTATCAAACACATAGCATTGACCATCCCAAAGCTTCCCTTGAACTTCTGGATCTTTTCCATACGTGACTATTCCGCCGTCAAGCTGAGAGACATCTTCAAAGCCTTCACGCTTTAACCAGCCAGAGAATTTCTCACAGCGTACGCCGCCTGTGCAATACGTCAGGATTTTTTTCCCTTCAAGAATCTCTTTATTGTCACGAATCCACTCCGGTAATTCGCGGAATGTCTCAATATCAGGACGAACTGCCCCTCTAAAGTGGCCGACATCAAACTCGTAATCATTACGCGCATCTATCACAACGGTATCAGGTGATTGCATTTGCTCGTAAAACTCGACCGGGCTAAGATGTTTACCTGTTAGTTCTAACGGATTCACGTCATCTTCAAGGCTCAGATTCACTAGTTCATTCCGATGGCGGACGTGCATTTTTTTAAACGCATGACCATCTGTTTCATCAATTTTGATCGGCATAGACGCAAAGCGCGGATCTTCTTTTAATGCTTGCATGTACTTGTCCGTTTGCTCAAGAGTTCCTGAAACCGTTCCGTTTATACCTTCTGATGAAACAAGGATACGGCCTAACAAACCAAGCTCCTTACAGAATGCTAGATGCTCTGCTGTAAACGTCTCTGGGTCCTCAATGGGGACATATTGATAGTAAAGTAAGACACGATATTGTTTTTCCATATATATAAACACCTCTTAAATTTAATGAGAACATACCGTTCTTTATCATACAGGAAATACATACCTAAAGGCAATGACAGCGGCTCAATTCCATAAAACGGAAGGGTCTTTCTTCTCATATTTGACAGAACTTTCAGTAAAATGAGATGATTTATGAAATATGATGTTGTAAAGGAGCAGAACGCAATGATCCAGCCAGAAGATATCGTCAGAAGCGGTCCAAACCAATTTATTTCTCAAAAAGGCATTTATCATGAACTCGATTCACTTGTTTCTCCATCCTTCCAGTCGCCCGCTGTCGTGACGGGATATGATTCATTTCATGCTTTTTCACAGTATACAAAGCTTCCGCCATATTGGCCTGTTGTTCAGCACCAAGGATACAGTTCACCCAATGCAATCACTCGAATTGCAGAAGAACTGAAAGAGGCAGATGTGGTGATTGGGATTGGAGGCGGCACGATTTTAGACACCGCCAAGTCAGTAGCAAAGGCTCTTCAAATTGAAGTGATCATGGTTCCAACCATCCCGGGGACATGTGCTGCATCTACACCGCTTAGCGTCATTTATGATGACAAGGGAAATTTCATGAGAGTCGATTACCATAAACGGTCCAGCTACCTCACGCTCATTGATCATACATTTTTGCTCTCGTCTCCTCTTTCCTACCTTCAAAGTGGGATTGGAGATACGCTGGCCAAATGGTATGAAGCAGAAGCCATTATTCGAAATGCAAAGGATTCCTTGCCGCTCATGGTGCATGCAGCACTAAAACAGGCGGTATACGTGAGGGATATTCTTGTTTCCCATAGCGAAGAAGCTGTCCACAGCTTGCAAACGGGTCAGCTTTCGCAAGCATTTGCAGATGTAACGGATACCATTATTACATTAGCTGGCACGGTCGGCGGCTACGGAGGACGCTACGGAAGAATGGCAGGAGCCCACGCCATCCATAACGGATTGACGTTTATTGAGGAAACACACCATATGTTACATGGTCAAAAAGTGGCATATGGCATTCTTGTTCAGCTTGCCGCAGAAAATCGAATGAGCGAAGTAGAAGAATTACTTGAGCTTTATGAAACACTCGGATTACCTAGAAATATGCGTGAGCTTGGCATCACAGCTCAGCTGGAAGAAGCCGCAGAAACAGTGGCAAGCCATGCTGCACGTGCAGACGAAACCTTTTGCCTGATTGGAGAGTATTCCAAAGAGCAAATTGTCGACGCCATTCAAGTCATTGAAAACGTAACAGCCTCATAAAATCGTTCAATTAGAAAAGCACAGGCATCCCACCTGTGCTTTCCTTTCGATTAAAAATCAAAGTTATCTGGATCTGGACCTGTGCGCTCATCTTCATTGAGCTGATCGATGACGCCCATCTCATGTGCGGACAGCTCGAAATCGAAGACTTGTGTGTTTTCGATGATTCGACTCTTCGTCACAGATTTTGGAATGGTGATAATACCATGCTGCAAGTCCCAGCGAAGAATGACTTGTGCCACGGATTTGTCATGTTTTTTCGCAATATCCTGAAGAACAGGATGGTTCAGCAGCTTCCCGCTGCCTAATGGTGACCACGCTTCTACATGAATCCCTTTCTCCTTGCAGTAGTCTCGTAAAGGCTCCTGCGTCAGCTTGGGATGCAGCTCGATTTGATTAACCATTGGCACAACTTCTGCTTCTTCTAATAGATCATCTAGATGGTGCTGATGGAAGTTACACACACCGATGGCTCGAACGCGTCCATCCTTATACAGCTTCTCTAGTGCTTTCCAAGTATCTTTATATTTACCTTCAACTGGCCAATGAATTAAATAAAGGTCTAATACATCTAACCCTAGCTTGTTCATACTTGTTTCAAAGGCTTCAAGTGTTGATTCATAGCCTTGATCACGATTCCACACCTTTGTCGTAATAAACAGCTCATCGCGAGAGATGCCTGATTGCTGAATGGCTTTGCCTACCCCTTCTTCATTTTGATAGGCAGCTGCTGTATCAATGCTGCGGTAGCCCGCTTCAAGAGCGTCTGTGACTGCATTTACAGCCTCATCCCCATCTTTTACTTGCCATACACCGAAGCCTAGCTTCGGCATTTTTACTCCGTTTGCTAATGTGACTGTATCTGTTAATCCACTCATCAAACAAACCTCCGCTTCATTTTTGCTTACCAAGGACTATACCCAAATTTTTGATTGATCATGCATGAATTTTCGCTGGTGTTATTTGATCTATTGTCCTATATCGACTTGATTGGCGTCAACGATTTGGTATTCGCTTGTTTGATCTTTCTTTTTAGAAAAATCATATGTCATTAAAAATGCCTGATCATAGAAAGTCAGACCGTATGTTTCCTTCTTATTCTCATACACCCTGATCCAATAAGACTCTTTTGTGGCTTTTGTGGCTTCATTGGTTTTTTTTAATGTCACATCTGAAAGTTCCTTCAACAGCTTTTGAATGTCTTCTTTCTTGTCCAAAACAACACGTTTATCATCATGCTCAATTTGAATCGAAGTCACCTTATTTTGATCAATCGAGACCACATCATCGAATGAGTATGTTTTGGCATTGATCATAAAATAAATACCAATTCCTATTAAAACTACTACAACTACACCAATGATCCACTTTTTCAACCTAACTCCTCCTTCTATTCGCCACACCTATTGAAACAACGACATCCAATCCTCCTCCTCAGAGAACACTTCAATCCCGTGCTGTTTCAGCAAGGCGGACGTCACACCATCTCCCGCTTTTGTCTTACCGTTAAACTCTCCCAGATAAATCATCCGACTCCCGCAAGAAGGGCTGTACTCTTTTAGCACAACCGCTGTTGCTTTCAGAGACTGAACCTGTTCCAGCGTCGCTTTCGCACCTTTGACATACATCTCTGTGACATCAGTTCCATGCACATCAACAACAGCAGCCTGCCCCCGTAAAACATCATGTCCATCTCCGTCAATGATTTCTGCGGGAGGTCTAGGCGTAGAGAAGCCGCCAAGCAGTTCAGGACAAACTGCCACAGCCTTTCCTTCCTGCACAAGCTCTTCGATTCGCTGATCTAATCGATGGCTGCCATTATACCGGACCTTCAACCCAGCAAGACAAGAGCTGACCACAATCATGAATGTTCCTCATTTTTATGGATTGAACGTTTTTTACTAACTTTAAAATAAATACATACAGGCAGATAGAAGATCGTGTACCCTAAAAAGGGCAAGGCACAATACAAAGCAGACGCCCAAACAGGTTCTTCAACTCCTGTGATGCCAAAAAAGTAAACAAATAATAGCAAGCTGACAAACAATCCCACGAACGGCATGATGGTTGCGGACTTTTTAAAATTTTCCATCATTTCTTTCCCCAAAGAAACTCCCTCCCTTTCAACAAAACCACGAATAACGTCAATATATGTTAATTTTACCATATAAAAAACCGAAATCATCTCATTTTCTACGATGGTTTCGGTTTTTTAAATCTATATTTTTTCTTTCCATGCCTTCAAAAAGCGCTCAATCACTTGTAATTCATCTTCATGAAACTGCTGGAGAAATTCTAAGTAGGACGCGACAGCTTTCTCATGTAATTCATCATGCAGTGCCGCCAATTGCGTGCCTTTCTCTGTCAATGAATAGTAGACAGATTTTTTATCCCCTTGCCGGTGGCAATAGTCCACCATGCCTTTATCGATTAGTTTTTTCACAGCTTTTGTAATAGCGGGCTTTGATAGTTTCAGTTGTTGAGAAAGAAATGTATTATTTGATTCGTTTGGATTGGCTTGAATCATTGATAAAATGTGAAGCTGTGTGAGTGTCCAATCTTGCTTGAGTGTATCAGTCGTGGTAATCAGTGGATCTGTTGGATCATTCCTTCTCTTTTCTCTATGAATAATCAGATCTTGAATCGCTTTTAATACAATCTGCTCTTTAGTCTCCATCTGAACCTCCACTCTTAACTGGTTAATAAAATGGTACTAATAATTAAGATAGGAGTCAAAAGAAATGTCAGTGTGATAAAAAGAACAGGCCATCAGACCTGAAAATGGTATATGTACTTTTCTACTAGATGATCTATGATGTCACAGCTCCTCTTTCTTTTATTTGCTATCATTCATAGGGGATGACATCCAATTTTTGATGAAAAAGGTGAGCTAATGAAAACCGAACAACACATCGCCATTCGCCAATTAGAAGAAAAGATCCACCTGTTTTCTTCAGCTGTGAACGGAACCTCCCTCGCAACGGACGATTTCGTACTATCCAATACTCACATATCGACAGACACATTCAATTTGCTATTACCGACATCAGCGCAAATCAAAGATCCGCAAAAAGTAAAAACGACCATCGAACACTTGCAATCACAGAAACCATCATTCAGTACGTGGGTGGATCACCGCTTACTTCATCCTGATTGGACTGATTTACTAAAGGAATATCAGCTTGAAGAGGTTGAACGTAATACCATCATGATGCTTGAACAGACAGAAGGCATGAACCCATTCACACCTTCATCGCTTTTAATCAAAGAAGTACTTGATGAGCAGACACTGCTTGATTACAAAAATATCTTTATCGAGCTATTCAAAGAGTCACCGGAGGCCATCGCCTTAGATAACTATTTCCAGCGTTTTTCGCTTGAAGCTATACACTCACGCGCGCTCATGTTCGTCGGATATGTAGACCACAAGCCGGTCACAACAGGCTTATTACTCGAAGCAACCGATAGCTACGGTATTTATGATGTCATCACAAGGGCAGAGCACCGCGGAAAGGGACTTGGCAGTGACATGTTTCATTATCTTCTGACACAGACAGAGAACAAACAAAAATGCGTCCTGTTACAAGCATCAGCTGACGGCAAAAATATTTACCAACGTGCCGGCTTTCAACCAATCGGCGAAATGGTTGTTTTTGAATAGAACATAAAAAAAGCTGCCTATCATAGGCAGCTTCATAGGCAGCTATTCAGCACGATGCTGACGATCCATATAAAGTGGTGGTCTTTTCAACGAAATCACCGCACAGCTAAACGCAATCAGCACAAACACTGTACCGAACTTCGCCAGATCAACAGATGAACCGGTCATCGTAAATAGGACACCGCCAACCGCTGATCCAATTGAGATACCAATTTGCAAGGCCGATGTATTTAAGCTTTGCTGAATATCAGACGTGATAGGATCTGTTTGAATCAAATAGCTCTGCAAGGCAGGCGTTAATGCCCAGCTAAGCGCTCCCCATAGGACAACCATGATCATAAAGAGGACAAACACACCCGCTGTATAAGGAATGATAAACAACACAACCGCAAACGTGATTGTCACCAGCAAAATGGCTTTCCCTGAACCCAGCTTGTCACTAAGCCAGCCGCCTAACCCATTCCCGCCAATAGATGCAAGCCCGAAGACCAAATAACAAATACTAATCCAGAACGGGGTCATATGCAGAACTTCCATTAAAAACGGAGTGAAATAAGAATAAAGCATATAATGACCTGCAAGCATAAACAAACTGATCAAATGTGCACTAAAAATTTTCGGATGCCCTAAAGCACGAATTTGCTCTCTAAGAGGTGTCACTTTTTCAACAGGCATTTTCTCCAATAGGAAATAAATTAGCACCATCGATATCGCTGATAAAATACTGATTCCTAAAAACATCACTCTCCAGCCAAAGCTCTCTGTAATAAAAATACCGATCGGTACACCGAGAACAAGTGAAGAACTAATCCCAATAAAAATCAGCCCTAATGCCTTCGCACGATGCGCTGGTTCCACCAACTTAGCAGTGATCGTCAGTGACAACACCACCACTAGCGCTGTACTCATTGCGATCAATACCCTAGAGATCATGACAAGGGCAAAGGTCGAACTAAAATATGTGAATACATTCCCTATTGTAAACACCAATAACGCGATTAAATAAAGACGCTTTCGTTCAATTTTAGCTGTGGCAGTCAGCAGCACAGGTGCTGAAATGGCATACACAATGGCAAATACGGTGATAAGCTGCCCAGCTGTCGCAAGAGATACATTCAAATCCTCTGCAAGGCTTGGCAAAATGCCTCCGACCACAAGCTCAACTAATCCAACCGCAAAAGTAGAAACGGCTAATAAATATACTCTCCAGTTCATGTCTAACATCCCTTCTCTATATCATCGCTTTCACTTTTGATACAGGGTGAAGACAAACAAAAAAACCCTGATTACAAAAAAGGAAAGCACGCTTTTGTAATCAGGATTTATCGGATCCTGGTAGAAACCCTCAAACCATATTATTGAGGTTATACAAGTCTATTTTTTCTTCAAATATAGTAGCATATGCTTACATAACTGGCAAGCTATAAAAATAGGAAATGACTGCAAATTCACGATCAAACAAAGCACTCAGAACAGCATGAAAAGAAACCCCAGTACAACTTGCTTTCTCCTGCATTTACAGGTAAACTGATGAAAAATCAACGAACATTGATCAACGTAGATCTGGAATAGTAGCTTGAATTGACCTTTAACAGAGAGGGAACGGTGCTGAGAAGTTCCTACTGACATCTTCAAGTGAACCTGCCGATTTAGTTCTGTTTCATACAGCGGTTCATACCGTTATCATGATCGAGTGTAAAGCTGTGCTTTAAATTAGGGTGGTACCACCAGGAATGGTCCCTAACTTAAAGCACAGCTTTTTTGCATTTTAAAAGGAGGAATATGCAATGTCAAAGAAACAATTTGTTGAAAAAATCACAAGCATGGAAGACGACTTTGCCCAGTGGTATACAGATGTTGTCACAAAGGCGCGCCTCGTCGATTATTCAAGCGTCAGAGGCAGTATGATCATTCAGCCATACGGCTTTAAAATTTGGGAGAATATTCGGGACGAACTGGACCGCCAAATCAAAGAAACAGGGCATGAGAATGTGTATATGCCGCTCTTTATCCCAGAAAGTCTGCTGCAGCAGGAAAAAGACCATATCGAAGGCTTCGCTCCTGAAGTGGCGTGGGTCACACATGGCGGTGAATCCGAATTACAGGAAAGGCTCTGCGTCAGACCGACCTCTGAAGTACTGTTCGCTGAGCATTACAAAAATATCATTCATTCCTACCGTGATTTACCGAAGCTTTATAACCAATGGGCGAATGTCGTCCGCTGGGAAAAGACCACACGTCCATTCCTTAGAACGCTTGAATTCCTATGGCAGGAAGGACACACATGCCATGAGACGGAGCAAGAAGCGATTGAGGAGACAGAAAGAATGCTTCACATCTACGCTTCTCTTTGCGAAGAGCTCCTTGCCATTCCTGTCATTAAAGGGAGAAAAACAGAGAAGGAAAAATTCGCTGGTGCCCGCTTCACCTATACGGTTGAAAGCCTGATGCATGATGGAAAAGCGCTGCAAACGGCCACTTCTCACTTCTTTGGAAACGGCTTTGCCAAAGCATTTGGCATTGAATTCTTAAACCGCGAAGGAAAGCTAGAGCATGTCCAGCAAACCTCTTGGGGCTTCACCACAAGAATCATCGGTGCCATGATCATGGTGCACGGCGATGACAGAGGACTCGTCCTTCCGCCAAACATTGCGCCAACCCAAGTGCGAATCGTGCCAATCGCCTCTCATAAAGAAGGTGTACTCGATCATGCCTACGAGTTGAAAGATCGACTCACCCGCATCGCACGTGCTGACATTGATGCAAGCGATAAACAGCCAGGCTGGAAGTTCAACGAATGTGAAATGCAGGGCATCCCTCTACGTGTCGAAGTAGGACCAAAGGACATCGAAAAAGGACAGGTGATGCTCGCAAGACGAGACACTGGTGAAAAGCAAGCTGTCACATTAGATGCACTTGAACAAACCATCACATCCACGCTTGAAGATATTCAACGGACGATGTACGAAAAGGCGAAAGAGCGATTACATGAAAAAACATCAAAAGCTCACACCATCGAAGACATTGAGCACATTCTTTCAGAAGAAAACCGATTGATTAAAGCCATGTGGTGTGGTGACGAAGCCTGTGAGAACGACATTAAAGAAAGAACAGGGGCGACCTCACGCTGTATCCCATTTGAACAGGAATCTGTTTCAGACACATGTGTCTGCTGCGGAAAGCCTGCATCTGATATGGTTTTCTGGGCAAAAGCTTATTGAGAATAGAAACGAAAGAGAAGCATCCTTCACGATGCTCAGGCTGTCGAGAAAATCTCGACAGCCTGGAAGCCATTAATGGCTTCTTTTTTTGTAACAAATAGGTAAATGGCTATTGACATTATGATTAGCAACAGGTTTGTACCAAAACGTAGGGAGAGAAGCGCTATATTAAAGATGAGGGATGCCAGGGTTGCCGATCGTCTGCACGTTGCAACAGGCTTCATACGCTTGCCACTATTGAGATAGGAAGAAAAAATGGTGGAGTCCAGAAAAAACGATGAGAAGCGTTATATTAGAGACGAGAAGGATATAAGGGCTGCTGATCGTCTGCACGTTGCAACAAGCTTCATACGCTCGCCACTATTAAACAGACCGAAATTTTTTGATTTGATACTTTAAAAAAATACTGGTAGAAGCGCTATATCATGAGCATATAGAGTTGTTTGCTGGTGCTGCCGGTCTTAGCCACTATGAGATAGAGAAAAATTTGGGCTACTTTTAAAAGAGCGTGCGTACAAGATTGAAATTATGAGTAAGTAGTTGTTTGCAAGAGCTGGGAGGTCTTTGAAAATTTGTTTATCTATATGTCGTGTTTCAATGAATATACTGGTAAACTATATTCAGAAACGTAAAGCAAATGATAGGCCTCCCACCTCATCAACCGATATTCTTTATCGGAGAAAGGGGTGAGACTGTAATGGTTGAAAATAATAATGTAATTACACAAAAAGAAACAACCAAAAAAAGCTCTTTGATTGAGAAAGCATTTGCTATTTATATAGCAGCTGACTTCTTTTTAAAAATGGATTTAACCCAATCCATTTTTAATCTCATTAAGAGCCTAATTAACTAACTTTAAACAGTAACACCAATGAGAAAGTAAAGGTAGCACAGGGTACATATGAATAGCCGCATATTGTTCTGTTCTATCGCGTTTCTTGTTACTTGGAGGGCTATCTTTTCTTTCTCTCATGTTATTCAGAGTTTCCTTCTAGTAGAACAAATATACATAAAAAAAGCACGCGGTAGCCGTCCGAGTGCTCAATAATGCTTTCTTTTAATTTCTCAATAGTGAAGATTAAGGGAATTCACTATCGAACAATCCGTAGACTGTAATGAATTGAAAATCAGCCTAACCCTTGGCTGAGTAATTACACAAATGAAGTATAACACACGACACACTTTGTTACCATAGATGAGTATATTTTTTTTTATCTTCCTCCTCATTTTTTTAAAAAATTATGTTAAATAAATTTTTGTTTTTCGTAAGAATGGATGGCCGTCTCGATCATTTTTTGCTCGTGCGGCCATTTCTTTTTTTGCGAAAACGGATGACAGGTCTTGATAATAGTTGGCAAACATAAGACCAGCAACAGAAAATCATATAATGAAGCTGAAATTTGTACAATCATTGGATAGGTATGAAATATTGAGCTATCTGGAGGAAAACAGAGATCAGCTTTTTCTTACTGAGGGTCGATTTTTCGATCATTTTCCAAACCCGAAATCACTCCTGAAGACGGAATTTGCCCGAATATGAGGATCGGCTAAAAAAAGACTTCCCCGAAGGGTCATTATGTAAACTTACGAAAAGTAAGTGAGTAAAATCGTGCTTTTTTGTTTATCTGTACTAGAAGGTAAATGTGGATCCATTGTTGTGCACTCCCTCTTATCCATCTCCAACTACCTTTTTGTATGTAATATCAAAAACCTCTATGTCCAATAAATTATTTTGAATTTAATTATTGTTACCTAATTGCCATCCCTCGAATTCACGCACATATTAAAAAATGTTTTTAAAACCTTGTTATCTTTATTGAAATACTTAACTTCAAAAGGCCTTTCGCAAAGGGTGGATCGCCAGTTAAACAAGCCCTTTCTGCCTCAAAAATCTCTGTTAAAGCCTCTTTCCTAGTATTGGGCTTATTATCACCAAATAACTCAAGACCAAAATCAATTTGTGATCTTTTAGTCGAATTAAAGAACTCTCGATTTTCTTCAATACCGATAAATTGGAGTAGTGAATTATCTAAAATAAATACAGCGCAGTGGTCACTTCCGGACCTAACTGCCCTTCTCAACCCCTGTAATCGTCTGAGCAGTTTGTGCATATCCCTCTCGCACAATAGAATTATATTGTTCTCTTGCTGTGAATGAGCTAGGCTTACCATCAAGCACGAGGATTCTGCAAGAATCCCCTGCGTCATATACAAATTATCCAATCCAATATAAACTAGACGTACTTCACACGGGACGTCTATCCTGGAAACAGTTGCACTCTTTAATTTGCCTTCTGATACCACGCTTTGGGGCTGGCAGCGTATCATGGAAACACAGGAGAAGACGCCCTCAAATCAATGAAAAAGGGGCGTCCGTCTATGAAAAAGAAAACAGGAAAGCAAGCACCAGCTAAAGGATCGATGGAACTTTGATTTAAGGCATAAATACTCGGTGAAAGCACTGTTTAAGATCGCAGGTATTCCGCGAAGTACCTACTACTATATGGAGCAGTGTATTAAGTATCTTTAATATGTTTTATTTTTTTATCGCATGAATGTAATGAATCGTTTCAAAAGCAGATAAGTAATCATTACGATTCTTAAAATAAAGTTCATGAATTTGAGCCGGTGATAGGTGTTCGTAAATTAATAAACCGGATTTCTCTAACATCTTCTCAATTTCAAAGTAAGAAAAACATGATTTCATTGGTTCCCCGCCCATTGAAGCCATTTTTAACATATTTTCAACTCTATTAGAGGTTCCTTTTTCTTCGAATAGTTTCTCGTCTGCATAATCAAAAACGATCGAACTTCCTGATGGAACCTTGGTGAATAAATAATCTATTAAGCTTGAAACTTCCTCTTTCGTTAAATAGTAAGAAACACCTAAAAGACTAAAGAATGTCTTTTTGTTATCAAATCCTTTACCTATTAGGTTTTGATAGGACAGATTTTTGGTGAAGTCCATTGAAACAAAATGAAGATTACTTGGGATTTTTAATTTAGCCTCGTCCAATCTTTGCTTTTTAAATTCCTGTGTAGTGGGATGATCAATTTCGAATATTTCTAAGCTGTTTTCCAATTCTGGATGTCGTAAACTAAAAGTATCTAATCCAGCGCCAAGTATGACATATTGTCTTAATCCTAACGCTACCTCATTAAGCAATACTTTTTCGCAATACGCAGCACGTGATAAGGTTATTGGAGAAAGTTGTACTTGTGTAATCCATTTTAATATTTCTTCTGTATTTCCCTCGAATTTTTGTGCGATATCTTTGTTGAAGAAATGTATGCCTTGAACCATATTCTCTTTGATCTCATTAAATTCTTTTACAGAAATTAAGTCTTTAGCTAAATAATCATTAAAGATTTTAGGGGTATCATCAAATTGACTATGATAGGATCTGCCAAAAGCTGATATTAACGAAGTTACACTTGACTCATTTTTCTTCATACAAACACACTCCTTTATTTTAGAACAAAAAAATAGGGTTCCCCCTGGCCAGGAGAACCCTATTATATAACTGAAAAAAATAAAAGTAAATTATAGCATAAATAAAAAATTTTGTCAATTATAAAGGCGGAAAAATATTTTAATTGCTATGTGTTCATAAATTGATGATTTAATGAACAGTGCGCATATTTATCGAATTCTTTCTGTTTTATTTCGTAACCTTAAATGCTTTAACAAACTCAATACAACTTTTCGAAATATTGTTTTATTGAAGGAAAGCTACCTTTTGGAGCACCTAATAGTTTTTCATAAATCTCGTCAATCGCATCTAGTTTGGCAATGAGCTGTTCGTGAGTCAATGAGAAAAGGCTGGGATCAAGCATAAAATGGAGTCCGACTAATAAGAATTCCGTAATTTCATCTGGAAAATCCGTGTGAAATACACCTTCTTCTACTCCTTGCTTCAAAACAGATGAAATAATTGGTACATATTCTTTTATCATGCAAACTTTCATTTTCTGATGTAGAAGAACGTTATCTTTGTGATGTAAATGAGTCATTAATCCATCACTGAAATGATTTGATGTTTCCTGTGAAAAAAACTGAATAATATTTATAAACTTCTCTATTGCTTTTAAATCGGAGTTATTATTAATTTGTTTAAACAATTGAACACTTGAATCAATAGAGTCTTGAATTACTGCGTCCGCAATTTCATCTTTTGACTTGAAATAATGATAAAAAGTGCCTTTTGCAACTCCGATTTTTTTAATAATATCGCTAATCGTAGTATTCTCGTACCCATTAGATGAAAACAAATCTTTTGCGACGGAAATAATCTCGGTTCTTCTTTCTTCGGGTTTTTTGACAATTCTTTTCATGGAACTTCCCCCTTGAGACTTATAATTGTCTTTTAAAGATACATCATTGACCGTCGGTCGGTCAATGATGTATTATTTATTTACTTAACATCTTTAGGGAGTGTGAAGAGATGACGAATGAAAACCAAGTGCGAAAGTATGAAGAGGAGCGCATTCGTACTGTTTTAAGAGAAATTGAAAAAAAAGTGGTTAAATTGGATCATGATTCTGGTGGATTAAAGAAAGATGTCATTCATCTAAAGAAAACCTTTTGGGATGATGTGAAAATAAATCTAGATAATCCTGAAGATGCTAGTGAAACCTTATCAAGCATTAGACAGCAGGCGGAGATGCTGTCCGAGAGGGAAAGAACGCACCGCCAACTAGATAAGCAGAGGAAGACCTTAACTCGATTAAAAGATTCTCCATATTTCGCCCGAGTTGATTTTCTCGAAAATGGTAAGGAGACAACAAATAACGTGTACCTCGGAGTTGCGAGTTTAATGGATGAAAATGAGGAAACATTTCTTATTTATGATTGGAGAGCCCCTATTTCCAGTATTTATTATGATTACTCTCCAGGATCAGCCCAATACGAAACAGTAGAAGGGATAATTCAAGGAGAAATAGAGTTAAAGCGTCAGTTTATCACGAGAGATGGGCAAATCAAAACGATGTTTGATACGGATGTTACCATTGGCGATGAACTTTTGAAAGAAGTACTTGGCAATAACGCGAGTACCAATATGAAAAGCATTGTTGCTACCATTCAGAAAGAACAAAATCAGATTATTCGTAACGTGAAAAGCAAGTATTTAGTTGTACAAGGGGTTGCTGGAAGCGGGAAAACTTCTGCAGCTCTTCAAAGAGTTGCTTATTTGCTGTATCACTATCAGAATGAGATCACGGCTGAAAATATTATGCTTTTTTCCCCTAATTCTTTATTTAATCGCTACATTGCTTCTGTCCTCCCTGATTTAGGGGAGGACAATATGCAGCAGCTCACATTCCAAGAATATGTGGAGAAACGTCTTGGAAAACAATTTGATGTTGAACATCCGTTTGCGCAAATGGAATATATGCTTACATGTCAGGAACATAAAGAGTATCCTGCAAGAAGAAAAGGAATACGGTATAAAGCGAGTAGCGATTTTAAAGCTTTGATTGATTCCTATGTTGTTGTTCTCTCGAGTGAAGAGCTTATCTTTAAAAATATTTCTTTCCGAGGAGAAATGTTGATTAGAGCTGAACAAATTAAAAGCTATTTTTATTCACTGGATGCATCTATCTCCATTCCAAATCGTATGCAGTTAGTAAAGGAATGGCTTCTAAAAGAGTTAGGAAAGAAAGAAAAATTGGAAAGAACCAAAGATTGGGTAATAGAAGAGAGTGATCTGTTAGATCTTGAAGAGTATACAAAAGTTTATAGTGAGCTACTGAAGGAAGGCAGATTTTCTGAGAATACGTTCGATGATTTTGAACAGGAGCAAAAAAAATTAGCTAAAATGATTGTCAAAAAACACTTTAAACCAATACGAACAGCTGTAAAGAAACTAAAGTTTATTAATGTAGCGGCGATTTACTGTCAACTGTTTAAACAGAAAGACAACATCCTCCAAAAGCTTAATGGTACTCTTCCTGAAAGTTGGAAAGAAATTTGTTCATCCACATTAAAAAAGCTACAAAGAAAAGAAATGGCGTATGAAGATGCAGCGCCTTATTTGTATCTCCAAGATAAACTTGAGGGAAAGAGAATAAACACAAGAATACGCCATTTATTAATTGATGAAGCACAGGATTATTCACCCTTTCAGTTTTTTGTTCTTAAGCAGCTTTTTCCTTATTGCCGAATGACGATTCTAGGTGATTTTAATCAGGCGATTTATGCCCATACTCTAAATGCACCAACCTTACTATCAAGCGAATTATATGTAAAAGAAAATTTTGAGAGAGTAGAGTTAACGAAAAGCTACCGTTCAACTCGTCAAATCGTTGAATTTACAAAGGGAATTATAGAAGAAGGAGAAACTATTGAAGCTTTTAACAGAGATGGTCAGAAGCCTACTTTTACGAAGGTAGAGGATCTGGACACCCTTCAATCTCGAATAACACAGAAGATTCGTCAACTGCAGTCAGCAAATTATGAAACAATCGCTGTGATATGTAAAACGGGAAAAGAATGCAAGGAATCCTATGAGCAATTGAGTAAGCAAATGGATCTCAAGATGATTGAACAAAGTACGATTTCCTATCAAAAAGGTATCTTAATTCTCCCTGCTTATTTAGCAAAGGGAATCGAATTTGATGCTGTGATCATATACGATGCTTCTAATATAAAATATGGAAGAGAATTTGAAAGGAAACTCTTTTACACTGCATGTACGAGGGCTATGCATGAGCTTCATCTTTTCTCCTTAGGAGAGATGAGCACGTTTATGAATAAAATTCCTGAAAATTCGTATGTGATTACAGTTTGAGTATAATTTCAATGAGGAATTGCTAAGCGTTTAAAAGCCTCCCTACCACTTCAACTCCAGCCAGATTTGCGGATGCTTCTTTTTCTGTGACATTAAATATGAAAGCCGATGAATCCTTTTTTAACTTTTATTTCCATGGTGTTTACACTTGGTTTACTAGGAGAAGAAACCTTTGCTGCTTCTTATCTTTATTTTGATTAAATAGTCGTTCATTATGAATCCACTTTTGCCTTTCAAAATAATAATGGATCCACTTTTAACTTCTGTGAAAAGAGTATAAAAGTGGATCCATCAAATTATAGAATCCTTATTTCACTGGTGTTAATCAATCATTCAATGGATCTATATTTACCTTCTTGCACATGTTTATCTGTTAGTAACTTTCAAACAATCTTTTTCGAATTCCTGATTTTATCCTTGAACTCCCCCACTTAACATTTTTGTGTGGGTGGTTAAATGAAATGTATGAAAAATCCTGATCGTTTCATTTTTGAAGCGGTTTTTTTGTGAATAAAAAAAAAGGGGTTGACTTTCTCTTTGGTTCAGGGGGGTACTTGACAGGCGTATGTTATTATCAAAAAGTTGCAAGTTATCCTACAGATTTCGAACGAGAATTAGATAACTTTTCAAAAGGAGGTTTATAGCGGTTTTTTTGTGAATAAAAAAAGGGGGTTGACTTTCTCTTTGGTTCAGGGGGGTACTTGACAGGCGTATGTTATTATCAAAAAGTTGCAAGTTATCCTACAGATTTCGAACGAGAATTAGATAACTTTTCAAAAGGAGGTTTATAGCGGTTTTTTTGTGAATAAAAAAAGGGGGTTGACTTTCTCTTTGGTTCAGGGGGGTACTTGACAGGCGTATGTTATTATCAAAAAGTTGCAAGTTATCTTACAGATTTCGAACGAGAATTAGATAACTTTTCAAAAGGAGGTTTATATATGAACAAAACACATTTATTTCCTGTTATTGCAATTCTGGTTAACATATGCAAACAGAGGTATTTTGTTCTACTTAGTTTCTAACATGAATCAAAAATTAGAAAGACACTGAGGAGTGAGAGTTTTGCAATCAGGTACTATTTCTGAGAAACAAAAAGTTCCAAATGTTAAGGTTTTCCCTATTATGTTTGCATTGATGCTTGCTGGTGCCATAGGTACTTTTAATGAAACGGCAATTAATATTGCTATAAGTGATATAATTAATCAGTTCTCGATTACGGAAGCTAAAGTTCAATGGTTAACAAGTGGTTACTTACTTACACTTGGAATTTTAGTTCCTCTTTCAGGACTATTGATACAATGGTTTTCAACACGTCAACTTTTCTTGACATCAGTCAGTATGTCTATCGTAGGTTCTGCAATTGGTGCTATGGCGGGAAGTTTCGATATCTTGCTATTAGGGAGGATACTTCAAGCAATTGGAGCAGGGCTATTATTCCCATTGATGCTTAATACGGCTCTTATTATATTCCCAGCCGAGAAACGCGGAAAAGCGATGGGACTAGTCAGTCTTGTGTTCACAGCAGGACCTGCTTTAGGACCAGCCATCTCAGGTCTTTTAATTAATTATCTAAGTTGGCATTGGATATTCTGGGTATCTTTGATGGCTCTGGTGCTGGCTTTGTTGGCAGGCGTAGCGTTTATGAAAAATGTAGCACCTATAACTAAACCACGTATTGATATATACTCTCTAGTCTTGTCGACAATTGGTTTTGGTGGACTTGTTTATGGTATTAGTAGTGCAGGAGAGGGCGATCATGGTTGGAGTAACCCTGTTGTTATTGTTCCCCTGATTGCGGGGGTTATCGCATTAATCCTATTTGTCATTCGTCAATTGAACATGAAAGAACCTCTTATGAACTTAAGAACTCTAAAGAACCCTATGTTTGCTATCGGTACTTTGTTGGTATTCATATGTATGATGGTTTTTCTATCGTCCATGTTCATTCTTCCCATGTTTATGATTCGTGTTCTTGAATTAAGCGCACTGATGACTGGACTTATTCTTCTACCAGGCAGTGTAATTTCAGCTGTACTTTCTCCTGTCGTAGGGGCACTATTTGACAAATTCGGACCTAAGTTTTTGGTAGTACCTGGTCTTATCGTGGTTGCAGCCACTCTATGGTTCTGTTCTGGTATTACTGTTGCTTCGTCCATTGCTTTGATTATGGTCTTGCACACCTGTCTGATTGTCGGAATTCTTATGGTATGGATGCCAGCTCAGACAAATGGTCTGAATCAGCTACCTTCTGATATGTACCCCGATGGTGCGGCTATATTGAACACACTTCAACAAATCGCAGGAGCTATCGGTATTGCAATGGCAGTAAGTGTCATGACGACCGGAACCGCAGACTTTATTAAGAGTGTGGCTGATCCTACGGATCCAGCAAATGCAACATTGGCGTTAACGGCTGGTATGCAGAACGCATTATTCTTCACGATGTTTGTAGCCCTTACCGGACTTGTTCTAGGTGTATTTGTAAGACGAGTGAAAGTCCATAAGTGGTCTGGAGACTCGGAATAGTCATAATCTCTAGCTCTGCCAGATCAGGAGATTACTATCATGAGACATCGAACTGAATAAAGACAAACAAAAAAGCCCTACGAACAGGGCTTTTTCTTTTTATTAATGGAGTCTACTTCTCCTAACGCTTAACCAAAGTATCCGTTTTCTGCGGTTTGAAAATCATTCGAGGAATTTATATGTACTGTGGCTGTGATCCCCATTAATAAGGTAAGGCTTAATATTATAACTTTCAGTTGCTTCATTCAACTTCCTCCTCCATCCATGTCAATTTTTTGGCCTGTGATTCCAAACCTTCATCAAAGTATTTTGATGCCAGTTTGTGATTATCCTGCTTTTTATAAAATCTTGCTGCCATAATTGACAATTCTGCGGCATCTGTCCAAAGCTTTTGATTTTTCAGTACATTTAGAGCTGCGTCGAGCTGAATTTCATCATCTTTTACATACATTGAATGTATGATGTTTAACTTAGCAATATACGCATTGTCAGATAATTCATTCGCTAATATGAGTGACTCATTGTATGACTCCAGCCCTTCAGCTGTGTTATCTAACTGGAAGAGTACACGTGCTAACATGTACTTTGTTCTCATATGCAGTGTTTTGTGTGTGTTTTTTAGTTCAATAGACAAGGTATTCTGGAAAGAGTCGAAAGCTTCAGCAAGCTTTCCTTGGCGCTCATAACATATTCCAAGATTGAAATACCCTAGCGCTTGTGGCAAATCAAGGTTAGAAGCTGCTGCTAAATTGAGAGCATCCTTATAGGTGGATTCAGCTTGTTCAAATTGGTTTAAATCCATCTTATTTGATGCGATCACCATTAGAGTAATCGCTACCCGACTCTCTTGTAAATCTGCTGATTTAAAGCTTTCTAAAGCTTTTTTGGCATGGTTAATGGAGAAATGATTTTGTGCTATTTCATAATATGCAATTGCCAGCTGATAGTTAAATTCAGCACGTTCTAACTCATCTGGGACATTTCTCAGACGAGTTTCTGCAATATGATAATAGTTGATAGCATCTGAAAATCGCTTTTTATAGAACTCATACATGCCATTGAAGAAGAAGTAATAATAATGAATCATGTCATCCGTTTTCTGTTTCTCTTCAATGTCTATTTGCTTCAACAGCTCTTTTGATCCCTCAAACTCCTGCACCATCATTTTGTATCTGGAATCAATCAAGTTAAAGTATAATAAGACATTTTGATCTTCTTCCATATTTTCGAAAGCTTGTACTATCTCGTTTCTCTTTGTTTCAGCTTTTAGGATATCTTGTTTTTTTATAAGTCCGTACCAATCACCGATCATCTTAGCAACAAATGGGCTTGCTACTTTTTCTGCCAAACAAACCTCCCCCTATCATTTTACCCTTTTCTTTCATTATCGCAGATCAAATGACCTTTTTAAACAAATTTTGTAAAAATAAGTAATGCTACTTATCACCATAGAGAAAGAGCTTTAAAACAGGAAAAAATCCACCTGCAAAAAGTGCTACTTTATTTTTTCGCTTTCCTTACTGGTTAAGAAAATGGGATGTTATATTCAGGCCCGCGATCTCCAGTGCAGACCACCCTTGCCTAAACTGTTTTATTTATCCATAATTGAGTAGGGCATGAGTTAATAGCCCCTTAGAGCATAAACCTATTACTACATTTAAAGGGTGATGATGTGTCATTATTGAATAAACCAAAAATCGTAATTATTGGCGCAGGGATTGTCGGGGCGTCCATGGCCTATCATCTAGCCAAACGAAACAAGGATGTAACTGTTATTGAGCGACACCCCGCCGCAGGGCGTGATGTTACGGAAAAATCTTTTGCCTGGATACATACGACTCATAGGGTGGCTCCCGAATACTGGCATTTGTACGATGCAGCTTTGGGAGAATATCATGCGCTTCAGCAAGAGTTGTCTGAACTGGAAATTCATTGGCATGGAGCGCTGACATGGGACATTCCGCCCCTAAGGGAGCAACACCACTTTCAAAAATTAAACCAGGAGCAGCTTGAGGCATTGGAGCCGAATCTGAAGGAATACCCGGATGAAGCGACGTTTGTCAGCGAAGAATGTGCGGTTGACCCTATAAGGTTAACGGAACTGTTGTTGAGCAAAGCGCAGGAGTACGGAGCAAAGATTCAGTTCGGCACCAACGTCACACAGCTGCAACAAGAGGATTCCCGTCTGGTCGGCGTCCATACGTCCAAAGGTTTTCTGGAGTCGGATGTCGTGGTATTGGCCGCAGGTACAGGCATCCCTGAACTATGCAACCCATTAGGTATTCATGTCCCGGTAACGCCGTCACCTTCCATTCTGATTCGGATGAAAACTGCGAATAAACGGATACACACATTAATTTCAAATGCACAATTTGAAGCGCGTCAATTGACGGATCATACGCTACTGGCTGCGGAAGATTATATCGATGATTCGGAGGAAAACGGACCAGAGGCGGTTGGTATGCGAGCGTTCGACACGTTGCGTCGCAGTCTGAAGGACGGAAATCAATTGGAACTGGAAAGCATAAAGGTCGGGATGAGACCCATGCCTGAAGATGGCTATCCGATTGTGGGCTTCCAAGATCACATAGAGGGACTATATCTGGCGGTAATGCATTCTGCGATTACGCTGGCACCGCTGATTGCGCATCTGGCTGCAAGTGAAATTATCGATCGGGAATCAAGAAGTGAGTTAGAACCTTGTCGACTCTCCCGATTTTAGGACCATTTGAGGGGGATTCTCAAAGTTTCTCCCGCCTCTAAAATCAACATTACCCAGCTTCCGAAATACAACTTCACGTTCGTAAACCCTGCCATTTAACCTCTTTGTAGTCTATAAAAATGAAAAAGTACACCAAGATAAGAGGAATCTAGCTTGTCTTGGTGTTTTACTAGGTGAGCCCGTTTGAAATGCACACTTCCTCAAAATCCTTCGTCACTCGATACAGATCCGCGTCAACTACCTGTAATAGAGCCCATTTTTTCTAATTCATATCATAGTAGCTGATAATTGTTTGTGGTTTGAGTTTGACATTAACAACTTCGAATTGTGAGCCAATGTAAGTTAATTTACTCCACTCTCCTCTACCGTTATCTTATAACTTCCATGCTGGTCATTTCCCAGTCTCTATCAGATTTTAGCGATATCTCCTTAGAGTCTTTGCTTTCAATATTATATTCAATAATTCTGCCGATAATTCCATTCTTATCTCTATCAGACATCTTTACCAATGCAAAAACCTTGTCATCTAAAATCTTAACCTCTTCTAAATGCTCGTTATCTGATTTTAAATTAAGTGGAATCTTTTCAGTAGATATCTCTTTGAGGTCTTTGTTGAATGTCTTGACTTCTCCTTCATAGGAGGCTATCGTGACTCTATCCTTGTCTACATTAGTCTTGTAGATAGTGAAGCCTTCATCCATGACAATCTTTCTTTTCGTATCTAGAGTTTTCTTATCGAGTATAACCAACATAGAATTTTTCTTACTATCAACGGCATCATTTACGGCAACCAACAATTCTTTATTGTTTAATGACTTCAAAGATTCATTGTTGTCAGGGAAGAAGACCGAGTCCATGTCTATCTCTTTTCGTTTTTCTTTATGATTTTTTGGGTCTATGGAAGACGCTATAACACTATCGTTATTATTATTAATAACGGCATATATTTTCCCATCTTCAAATACTGCCGAAGTCAACGACCCTTCAAGTTCAACCTGTTTCTTATCGTCGCCATCTTCTTTCCAGTAGACTAATTCTCCTACTAAGCCATCCTCTGTAAAACCAACGTTAATGTCGTGTAAAACATACCCATTAGAGTAGTTAATAAAGAATGCACCCTCGTCATCTGTAGATTTTGAAAGTGATTTTGTACTCAAAGCCTTTACCTTTCCAGTCTTCTTATTTAAAGACACATGATAGTTAGACCTGTTGGATGAAAAGTAGATATTATGATTGCTCTGAGTAGATGAGGTAAATCCCACGCAGTCTTTCATTGTTATACTCGACAATTTCTTTCCTTCATCGTTGTAGTTAACCATCTCGCATCCTCTGTCCATTGCCTGCGAATATATGATAGCAAATTTACTATCTTTCATATTGCTCAATTCTCCCTTAGGGGAATCCCCCGCAGCCTCCTCTTTTTTTGAACATGCTGAACAAACAAGTGCTATGGCGCAAGCTAATAAAAATAACTTAAAGTATTTCATTCAATCATCTCCTTTCGATTTTAAACAAGCAAAGCAATCGGGGAAAATCCCCGACTGCTTAATAACTTACTTTTTTTTATGATAAAAAATCTTTGTGTTGTTAGAGTTTACTAATTCCATTGGCGACACGACTAAATCGTCTTTATAATGGTCAATATCGTGACCTTGATTTTTCCAAGCTCTCCAAGCTAATTGAGAGCAATAGAATTTTTTTGTAGTTTTCTTGTCAAACCAGTTCAGATTGTATGGTTTCTTTTGATTAGCTTGTTTTTCGGCATACTTAGCTGCATTTACATATTTGGTATTATTAGACTTCTTCACCCACAGACCATATACCTTCTTTCTTTTTCCCCAAGTATTATTATAGAATCTAACTCCATGCTGTTTAATTGGACTCCAACTTTTGTGCCAAGACTCTACGGTATTTGTCTTAGTTCTCGACACAACAGCCGCATGTCCAAAGCCAATCGCCGAACTACCTGAATCCAAGTCGTAGCTAACCAATACATCGCCTTTAGTCCCTAATGCCGTAGCATTTGTATTCATCTTTTCTTTCTCTTCGTTGTACTTAGGTAAATACTCGTCAATCACGCCATCTTTGATATATTGTTCGATATCTTTCTGCGACTCTTCGAATTTAGCTTCTGCTTTTGCTTCCGTAGATACAGAGTCATACTCCTTTTTGCTCATCTCGTAAAGCTCTTTAATCTGTTCAGAGGTCATTCCCTCTGCTTTCATTTCTTCTATTTCTTCTTTGGCTCTTTCATCGTTCATAGAAGGGAATACATCTTTCGCTTGCGCATTTCCCTCCAATCCAAACCCAGTGAATAACACGGATGCTGACAACAAGGATGTGACAATAACGTTTCGTTTTTTCATATTATTACCTCCAATTCCTTTTTTAGCGTGGTCCACATTTACCATAATAATGGTTAATATGGATCATGTAAACATTGCTAGAATTTTAAGGATATTTTAATATCTGATGAATTGACATGTTAAATTTGAGTGAATTTTTACATTAAAAAAGAGACTACTCGTAATAGTCTCCCTTTGAACATAAAGGACGCTTTTTCTTGTCTTGATACCGAAATGTATGAGAAATTAAACATATATCCATTAATCACTGTGATTTCATTGACGATTACATAATTAAAAAGTAAGAGGTGAATAATTATAACTTTACAAAAAATAACTTTTCTTAAAGATAAAGTGGCGTCCTATAATGAATATCCTTTTTGTGTTCCGGTAATAAAAAATTTAGATGAAATCAAAATCACAAACAATGTAACATTTTTTGTTGGTGAAAACGGATCAGGAAAGTCAACTTTACTAGAGTCTATTGCAGATAGTTGTGGTTTTAATATAAATGGTGGTGGCCGAAATAATTTGTATACTAATAATATAGAGGAAACTACACTAGGTTCCTATTTGCGTTTATCTTGGCAACCTAAATTAACAAACGGTTTCTTTTTAAGAGCTGAATCTTTCTATAACTTCGCTGCATATTTAGATACTTTAAATAAAGAAAGCGGTGAAGATGTTTATGCTCATTACGGAGGTACACCACTGCATAAGCAGTCTCACGGAGAATCTTTTTTATCTTTGTTTAATAATCGTTTTAACGGAAAAAGTGCTCTTTATTTACTTGATGAACCAGAATCTCCACTTTCTCCAGCAAGGCAGTTAGGATTATTGAAGATTATTCATGAGCTTTCTACAAAGAGTAACTCTCAATTTATAATAGCTACCCACTCTCCAATTTTGTTAGGGTATCCGGAAGCAACCATTTTAAATTTTGATGGAAAGAAAATAGAGGAAATATGCTATGAAATGACTGAGCATTATCAAATTACCAAATATTTTTTAGAAAACCGTACAGCTATGTTAGACCATTTGTTAAATGAAGATTGAATTTTTCAGTTATTGCTTTAATTATTACCAGCCTTTTAAGAAATAAACCCCCTTCTTACAATGAGAATGGGGTTTATTTCTATTATACTCGCACTGATGTTGCAGGCTGTTCATCCCTTTTATCTACTCGATCCAGCACCTTGATGACTCGCTTGTAATAGCGCCCCGTTTCTTCTAGCTCTTCTCTTGAAACGTCAATTACTAGGACGGGTTTCTTTTTGTCTTGAGATTCAACCAAGACAATGTCACCTTGTTGTATCTGTCCTCTTAGTCTTTTGGGAATATGCCACTTGAAAGGCCTTGGTTTAACCTTCAATTCACCGTTCCTTCTCCAACAATGGAACGCTGTAATTGTATTTTTTTCATTGATCATGTACACACACTCCCTCTGCGCTTTTACTCTAAGGATAATAGAAGTTCACACGCGAAACAAACAATAATTACACAAGTAGTTATAAATTCCAATTAATGTTACTATGTTAGTCGACATTAAATGATTGCCCAATTGAGCTTTAGGAGGGATTTGTTATTTGTGGGCATTGCGATTTTCATTGTGATCTGTATTTCAAGTTCCACGATCGAAAAGAGATTACAAAACATTGAGAAACAAAACGACATCATCATAGAACTTTTAAAAGCAAATGAGCAATAGAAAATATTCAAAATAAAAAAGCAGGCTAGCTGGAACGGAACTGACCCCATAAGATGAGACAAATAAAAAACACCTTCAAGTTTGAAAATGGATCGTTGTGATCCGAAATAAAACATGGAGGTGTTTTTTCTATGGGGACAAGAGTGAGTTATCCGGTTGAAGTCAAACAGAAGGCTGTAGAAATGAGATTGGCAGGCGTACCTATGAAAGAGATCAT
>Ga0209295_1000299_pt1 | contig 32421 bp, 24 predicted proteins | sample Porto_5metaG_FD_187428 | JGI IMG/M metagenome (GOLD analysis project Ga0209295, IMG submission 187428) | Marine algal microbial communities from Porto, Portugal - Porto_5 metaG (SPAdes) (version 2) | ecosystem: Host-associated > Algae > Red algae > Unclassified | place: Portugal: Porto... | reverse complement strand
TAGTTAATAATCTTTCCGAAAAGAAAAGATAGTCAACTTTATTTTTTAGCATTCTGAATCAGCAAAAATCCACACAAGTTGTTCTTTAGTTATGCTTTTAAATAATGTCTGACACTGTCGTCCAGTGCTAGTATTTCAAACTAAATAAGTCAGCCAATGTGGCTTATCCTATTTAGCGAGCTGACCATCATATCATGTTTTAATAGTCTGTCAACTTCTTTTTTAATTTGTTTCAACAAGTTAACTGGGTTATTAATGTGTAATCACACACTAGCTACTTCCAGCTCGTCTTGATGAGGTGCGTATTATAGACGGTTTATCTTTTGTGTCAACCCGTTTTGTTAATGTTTTTAAAGTTATTTTAGTAGATGAATAAATCTGCATTTCTTTCAATGGGTTATGACTCAACTAATTTTAATAGGTTTAGAAACTGATTATAAATGTGCTCTTTACTATACTTTCTAATATCAAAAACGTTTAACTTTACTAGATAAATACCTTTTACTATCTCTGAGCTTTATCTTCTATTAAAGCAACCATTTCTCTATTTCCATTTTATAACTTACCCATTCTTTCAAAAAACGCTTTATACGCAGCGACTTTCTTATCCAACGATAACGGATAGGCACGTGAGGTCGACGGCAGTCTATATAAGGTCAAGTCATTAACATCCGTTTCTTTGTTATTCGCATTCTGCCATTGATAAGGATAATCCATACTTTGATTAGTTTTTGGATGCTTTGATTTAGCAATTGGCTCATCTAATAAACCAAGCAGTACCTCGGTCGCCTTACCGCCAGTCGTAAACAATGACTTTACCTTTGGCACTTGCGGCAAGATAACATCTAGATCAACAGGAGTGACTACCGTTAAATTTTTATCCGAAGCATTACCCGTCTCACGGATGGCTTGTTTGACTGTCGGACAAGAAGCAATGCCACGTTCAAACATAAAATCTCGAATGCGCTCAGGGTCAAAGCGCTTTTCATCGCCTATTCTAAAGTAGTCAGCATCGTTAAAAAACACTCGACCATATATTCGCCACATATCATTATAAAAATTAGGATAATGAAAGCTCATCGCCCATTTATCAGCCGTCGGTGGAAAAGTACCCATCATCATGACCGTGGCATTGGGCGGTAAGACAGGCTCAAAGGGATGAGTTTCAAGCTCTGTGGCTTTGTCATCAGACAATTTGGATTCAGTATCAGTGGTTTTTTGAATGCTTGGTGTTTTTATAGTCATGATATTCTTCATCAGAAAAGCGGTTTTTTTGGTATCATAGCAAGTCTAAACACTACCTCACTTATAATCACGTTATATAGTCAAACTTAGTCGGTTCAATCAGTTGACTTAAGACAGCGCGATATCATTTTACTTAGCCTGAATTGCTTAGGCTTTGATGGCAGCTGTGAACGCAAATATTGTGATTGCGATAAATAAGCACTGTCGTAAAGTAGTTAATTAGCTTGATTGTGAAGGGTTTAACTTTACTATTTATGAGCTAAGGATATGGTTAAAGTGCGGTAAGTGTTTGTATCTTTTATACTAATAGCAACCGCAGTAACTGCGCAAGCATCAGACAAGAAACCAAGAGAGTACTTATGAGTGACTTAAACAGCGATTTAAAAATTACGGTAATCGATCATCCACTAGTCCGTCATAAACTCAGCCTTATGCGCGAAAAAGACTGTAGTACTTATAAATTTCGTACATTGACCAAAGAGCTTGCGCGCTTGATGGCTTATGAAGCAAGCCGTGATTTTGAAATCGAAACTTTCCCAATGGAAGGCTGGTGTGGCGAAATCACTGGTGAGCAAATCATCGGCAAGACGGCGACGATTGTACCGATTTTACGCGCAGGTATCGGCATGCTTGATGGGGTGCTCGACTTGATCCCTACTGCTAAGATTTCTGTGGTCGGTCTACAACGTGATGAAGAAACGTTGCAGCCAGTTCCTTTCTTTGAAAAGTTTGTTAGCCATATGGACAAACGTCCTGCGCTGATCATTGATCCAATGCTAGCCACGGGCGGCTCAATGGTTGCGACTATTGAGATGCTAAAGAAAAATGGCTGTACTAATATTAAAGCATTGGTATTAGTGGCTGCACCTGAAGGCGTACGCTTGGTAAATGAAGCGCATCCTGACGTGACTATTTATACCGCTGCCCTAGATAGCCATTTGGATGAGCACGGTTACATCATCCCAGGTCTAGGTGATGCGGGTGATAAGATTTTTGGTAAGCAATTATCAAATAGATAAGTCGCATTAGGATAAATAAAGTCGTCATCAAAATTATGGCAACAGCAGACAGCATCAATAATAAGGACAGATCATGAATGTATTGATTACAGGAGCAAGCGCGGGGTTTGGTAAAGCGTTGGCAGAGCGTTTGGTTGCTAACGGCCATCGTGTGATTGGTTGCGCCAGACGCCTTGATAAACTGAATGCTTTGGCAGAGACTTTAGGTGAGGCTTTTTTACCCGTCATTATGGATGTGAGTGATACGGCTTCTATCCCGCAAATCATTGCTGACTTGCCTGATGATTTTAAACAAATCGATGTCTTGGTCAATAATGCAGGATTGGCACTGGGTACAGAGCCTGCTCACAAGGCCAGTCTTGATGACTGGATGCGTATGACTGATACCAATATCAAAGGCTTGATGGCATTGACCCATGCGGTCTTGCCAGCGATGGTAGCTCGCGATAGCGGTTATATCATCAATGTCGGTTCGATTGCTGGTAGCTGGCCTTACTTTGGTGGCAATGTTTACGGCGCAACTAAAGCGTTTGTAAAACAGTTCAGCTTAAACTTGCGAGCAGATCTGATTGGTACCCAAGTGCGTGTGACCAATCTTGAACCTGGCAACGTTGCTGGCACTGAGTTTTCAAACGTGCGCTATCATGGTGACGATGACAAAGCTGCCAAGGTGTATGATGGCTTTAAAACTATGACAGGTGAAGATATCGGTGATATTTTGTTATGGCTAATTGAGTCACCTGCTCATATTAACGTCAACCGTCTAGAAGTAATGCCAGTCGCCCAGACCTATAATGGACTGACGATTGCCAAGCAAAATTAATATTAACTGCTCGGCTAGTTATAGTATCAATGTTGATTATAGGTATATCACTTATCAACACCGAACCTGTTAGCGTATCTCATACGATCGAAGCAATATAGAGTCATCTGTATTGCTTTTCTTTATGTCTTCAATAGCTTGCTCATTGACCAAACGCAAATCCTGAAAGTCCAAAATCAGCACTTCGTTACGCAGACGTTCGCTAGTACGTTTATTATGACGTATCGCAAACCCTAAAACTTGCTTACCAGTGATAGTTATCTGATTAATAATTAACCTTGAATTATTTATGTTCAGATTCTGAGTCATTTTCTGAGCATTTATGATTACAGTCGCTGGATTCACCGTAGTGGTTAACGTCTTAGTCTGTCGTACACTTTTGGGCATATCTCCTGCAAAAAACAATATCTGATTGAGCGGTAAATATTGCGCATGGCGCACCAACTCTTGACGGAACAATGCGGGCATATCTGTATTAAAACCGTCTTCTGTCTGCTGATGAAATGCGGTGAAGTTACGATGCAAATAACGCCCGAACACCGTAGTATTAATCCATTCTTGATAAACATCGTCTGCTAATAACTGCTTGGTAAAAGCACTGGCATCAATTGTGACATTCCTACTCAAAGTAGCAGACAACATCGACAGTAAAAGCGCCTGCGGACTGGTAAATGTCTGCTGCTGCCATACTTGTGGATATAGGCTACTATCGAGTAATGGTAATGTTGATCTGCTCATGCGCTTATATCCTCAACGATCATTTTCAGTCCCTAAATAGCGTTGGTATCGTCTCACTGTTGACTTCTACCCTTAGCCAAATTCTATGCTATGGTCTGGTGGCAACTTTACTTTAATATAGCAGTCTTTTATTCGCGGTATAACTATTTTGTAGCTGTGTACTCTACCGCAATACTCTCTTAGCTAAATTGACCGAGACAGCTTAAAAATCAAAGAGATATCACTCTATGAAAAAAGACCTCATACCCTTTCCTACTCCCTATCAGCTAAAGACCATTACTGTCCAAACAGCTGATGGAACGCTGCTGCCCGTCTCTGTCATTGGCAAAGGTAAACCTGTCCTATTAATGCACGCTTTCGGTATGGATGCGAGGCAATTTTTACCATTTATTTTACCGTTAATTCAGCACTACTGCTTTTACTTGCCGCATTTTAGAGGTTTTGGTTTGGCCAGTAACCTAACTCTGCCAACGTTTGATTTTATTGAGCAATATGCACAAGATACCCAAGATGTATTTGAATACGTGAGCGAAGAAACTGGCTTTGAGGCTTTTCCTGTTGCCGCGATATCGATGGGTGCATTGGTCATGTGGGCATATTTTCAGCGCTTTGGTACTCAGCGCGTCAGTCATTATCTGAACATTGATCAAGCACCGATTATTCATAATCAGCCAGACTGGCAAGGTGGCGGTGTATTCGGTACACGACAAACCGAATTGTTTGCGCAATTTACACGATTAATTACCGACACTGCCCCTTATCTACAAGCCGAGCAAATGGTTGACTTCCGTCACCTGCCCTATCGATTAAAAGTAAATTTATTAGACATGGAACGCTCTTTTTCTCTGCTCTCTGTTAGTAGCAAACCTTCGCAATTATTGGTAAAAGCCCTCAGTTATCGGGCACCACACAAAATCTCATTAATGGAACACGCGACTTGGCAACACAAACTGCGCTGCCTATCGGCTTATGTTGCGCTGCCCTACGATTACCGAGATGTTTTGCCCACTATCAATATTCCGACTACTTTACTAATTGGTGCGCGCTCGCAGTTATATAATGCAGAGTGGCAACAGCGTTTGACCACTCTGCTGCCCAATGCGCACAGTATTATTTTGCCAACATCAGGGCATGCTGTACCGATGGATGCACCTGTGGCATTTTATAATGTCTTAAAGCAATTTCTAAGAAGTCATTAGTTTTAGCAGACGTAAAAAAAGCGACCTTGAAAGTCGCTTTTTCTTTGTTCAATGAGTTGTTATTTCAGTTTGGAGAAAACTAGAACTAATCCGCTAACGCTTTGATTAATTCAAATCGTGGAATTTCTTTACCATCAACTATGACTGTTTCAGCAAACATCGCAAGCGGGCGTACCCACACGCCATACTCACCATATAGGCAACGATATACCACTAGCGACTCTTCGGTTTCTGAATGCTGCGCCGTATGCAATACTTGATAAAGACTGCCTTTATAGTGGCGGTAAATGCCTTGGGAAACTATCTGGTCTGTCATTGTCACTTCCAATTAGTCAATTTTATTCATATCAACATCATAGCCAGAGTTTTTCATTTCTCTAGCGATGCTATATTTCCAAGATCCACCTGTATCCATAGATTTATAGACCACGCCTGATATATCATTTGGAATTTCAACATCACCTTTCACAAGTGCCACTACGTTTGCTCGACCAACCTTACCAATTAAGAGTCCGTGTTCAAAAATTACGTTTTGTCTTGCTCGTGGTTTCAGATCTTCTGGTTTAGATTTAACGCTTCCAATGTCACATTCGGTATAAAGAACAATAGCAAAACCTACATCCGTATGTTTTTCTAATTTCTCTATGATGGTAGCGCCTGAGTCAACCTGCTCATGAAGAATCTTGGCTTCAAAACCTAGTTTTTCAACAAACCTTGCTACTTCGTTTTTAGCGCCATCATCGTGTCCATGAACAATAAAAACTTTGTTGCAATCAATTTTTTTAACCTCTGCCTCGATGTTAATCATACTAGTGTTTTTCGGAAATAATTCTAGCTCTTCAATAATAGTATCAATCAAGTTAATAGTTCTATTTTTACCAAAATTCCAAGCATCAACACGTATCGACTCTGGCATACCTGAATAGCTAACAGATGAAGAGTAAGTTATTGCTACTATTTCATTATAGTAACTTGAACCCTTACCAAGAATGTTTGTTACTAACATTCTTAATCGACGCTTTAATTTATCTAATTGATCCTTGTCTTTATATTTTAAATCGCAAAACTCTTGTTTAATACCATAGAATAATTCAATACTTTCCATATTTATTCTACCGTTACTTTCGCATAAGCCTTTTTGCCCGCTTGAATCACGACAGTCTGACCTGAGGTTAGACTAAAGCCACCATCAACGACTTCGCCATCTACTTTTACCGCGCCACGTTTTACCATGTCTTTAGCTGCTGAGTTGTTTTTAGCGAGCTTAGCTTGGTTCAGGATTTGAGTGATAAACAACGCATCTTGCCCTTCTAGATCTAACATGATTTCTGGCAAGTCAACTGGTAGCTCACCATCAGCTAAAACGTTACCGGCAGATTTGTGCGCATTGGCAGCGGCATCAGCATCATGAAAGCGCTCGATTAACTCTTCGGCTAAGACACGTTTGATTTCTTGCGGGTTACGACCCTCTTTCATTTCACGCATCAAGTCTTCGACTTCTTCCATTGGCTTAAAGCTTAAAAACTCAAAGTAGCGATGAATCAGCGTGTCCGGCATCGACAGGATTTTTTGATACATGGTACCTGGTGCATCATAGATCGCGACATAGTTGCCCAGTGATTTGGACATTTTATTGACACCATCTAGCCCTTCTAAGATTGGCACAGTGATACAAACTTGTGGCTCTTGGCCATAGCGTCCTTGCAACGTGCGACCCATTAGCAAGTTAAAAGTTTGATCGGTACCGCCAAGCTCAACGTCTGCTTTTAGGGCGATAGAGTCGTAGCCTTGTACTAGCGGGTAGAGAAACTCATGGATCGAGATGGGCGTTTGTGATGCATAGCGTTTTGAAAAATCATCACGCTCAAGCATACGCGAGACGGTTTGCTGACTGGCCAGCTGAATCATGTCAGCAGCGCTCATGTCATTGAACCACTCAGAGTTAAAGACCACGCGAGTCTTTTCTTTGTCCAAGATTTTGAATACTTGCTCAGCATAAGTCGTTGCATTGGCTTTGATTTGCTCATCGGTCAATGGTGGACGCGTGCTGTTTTTGCCAGAAGGGTCACCAATCTTGGCGGTATAATCACCGATTAGAAAATAAATCTCATGACCCAAATCTTGAAAATGCTTAAGCTTATTAATCAATACTGTATGACCCAAATGCAGATCAGGTGCGGTAGGATCAAAGCCTGCCTTGATACGTAGTGGGCGATTGAGCTTTAGCTTAGCCACTAAGTCATCTTCAGATAATATCTCTTGCGTACCGCGCTGAATAAGGGCCAGTTGTTCTTCTAGGGTGTAAGTTTGATTGGTCATGATGCTCTCTATATATCACTTTAATTGGGATTTTTATGAATGACGGTTACTGGCTCAACACCTTAGGAAGTTTAGAACCTCAGAAGGTCAGAAAAAATGCTAGAATTTGACGGATATACTAGCGTTTTTTAAGGTAAATTGCCATGACCAACCCCGCATCGATTGCTGATACTGACCATAATGCCCTCGCAGACTTGCTTATGAATAATGGTTTGGATAATAGTTCAGACGATATTGATGATTTGACCTTTGATGATTCGAACTATGCCACCCTAACGGATGCACTTGAGCAAACAGTATTTGAAAGCTTTGATGATGGCTTATATATCGGCATGATGTCTGGCACCAGTTTGGACGGTATGGATGCTGTCCTTTGCCAGTTTAATTCTGAGATGAGCAACGAAGATAGCACCCAACCACCGATGCGACTACTGGCGACCTATAGCCAAGATTTTCCGCCACGTCTGCGTGAAGTGCTACTGGCATTGTGTCAGCCGAATGGTGTGAATCAACTCTTACCAGAGGCCGATGAACCAAATAGTGAATTGGATTGGTTCGGCTGGGCAAGTCGCGCGTACGCTGAGTTCGCGAGTGAAGTGGTCAATAATTTATTGCAGCAATCAAATACCGATCCTGAGTCAGTGCTAGCGATTGGCTGTCACGGACAAACCGTACGCCATCGCCCGCAGATGGGATTCACGTTGCAACTGGTCGATGCCAATATCATCGCTGAGCGCACAGGCATCAGCGTGGTCAATGATTTCCGACGTCGTGATATGGCAGTTGGTGGTCAAGGCGCGCCTTTAGTACCTGCATTTCATCAGGCATTATTTGCCAATCCCGATAGCACACGTGTGCTATTAAACTTAGGTGGTATTGCCAATATAACCGTCTTGCCAGCCAATGAAAAAGACCAAGTTGTTGGCTATGATACTGGACCTGCCAACTTGTTATTGGATGCGTGGATATCTTTGCATATCGATAATGCTTATGACGCAGGTGGCGCTTGGGCGCAGTCTGGAACCCTCATTGAGCCATTATTACAGCAACTTTTAGCACATCAGTTTTTTGCTCAGGCTCATCCAAAAAGCACCGGTCGTGAGGACTTTAATTTAACTTGGTTGCAAGATGAGCTACAAGCTTTTGAGCAAGCCAATGCTAACATCATTTATTCAGCAGCCGATGTGCAAGCTACCTTAACTGAGCTAACGGCTATCAGTGCCAGTACGCAAATCAATACGTTTATCAGTCATTCAAAAAACAGCTCGATCTATGTTTGCGGTGGCGGCGCATTAAATGACTATTTAATGGCACGCCTGCAAGCACACCTACCCCATTGCACAGTAAAAACCACTGAACATTTAGGACTTGCGCCAACGTGGGTCGAGGCCGTTGCTTTTGCATGGTTAGCCAGACAAACATTGATGGGTGAAACTGGTAATTTACCAGCGGTAACTGGTGCAAATAAAGGCGTGGTATTGGGTCAAGTATGTTTTGCCTGACCAGTTAAATTTTAGTTTACATACGTGCACCTATGTGTTTTATAATGACTTTTGAAACGCCATCCTCTTAGGACCTGTAAGTATAGGATATATCGCATGAGCCAGAATAGTAGTTCACCTATCGACCAAGCCACCACTGATGACACAAATAATATGACTGCAGCACCTGTACATAAATCGCGTCAAAAACCACCTCACTACGAGCGTTCTGATGATATGCGTGTGGTAGTCACAGGTATGGGCGCTGTTACGCCGCTCGGTCTAGACGTCGATAGCTCATGGACCAAATTGCTCAATGGCGAGAGTGGTATCTCACCGATTACGCATTTCGATGCCACCGGCTACCGTGCGCAAATCGCAGGCGTCATCAAAGACTTTGATGCCAAGCAATATATGAATGCCAAAGATGCGCGTCGCTACGATGAGTTCATGCATTATGGGGTTGCCGCTTCTGCCATGGCCCTAAAGCACGCTGGTTTTATCGATGAAGTCAGTGCTGCTGATGCGCCTGTGCAAGGCGTTGACCAAGATCGCTTTGGTATTATTTTAGGTTCAGGTATTGGCGGTATTCAAACGATTGAAAACAGCCGTGATACCCTACACGAGAAAGGCGCGGGCAAAGTCTCACCTTTTATTATCCCAGGCTCTATCGTTAATATGGCCGCTGGACTGGTAGCAATTAAGCATAAGTTAAAAGGTCCAAACCTTGCGACATCAACGGCTTGTACCACGGCGACTCATGCTATGGGTCTTGCTGCTCGTTTGATCGCTTATGGTGATGCTGACGTTATGTTGGCAGGCGGTAGTGAAAAAGGCTCTAGCCCACTTGGTATAGCTGGCTTTAGTGCTATGCATGCACTCTCTACGCGCAACGATGAACCAACTAAGGCCTCGCGTCCATTTGATAAAGGTCGTGACGGGTTTGTCCTTGGTGATGGTGCTGGCGTGGTGGTATTAGAAAGCCTTGCTCATGCCAAAGCACGCGGTGCAACGATATTGGCAGAGCTAGTCGGGTTTGGTATGAGCGATGACGCCAGTCATATTACTGCGCCACCAGAAGACGGTAGCGGTGCGGCAAGAGCGATGCAAAATGCACTAAACGATGCTGGTATCGAGTCATCAAGCGTCGGTTATGTCAACGCGCATGGTACTAGTACCCCTGCGGGTGATGTGGCTGAGTCTATTGCTATCGAAACTGTGTTCTCTCCTGTGAAAGACAGCATCTTAGTTAGTTCGACCAAGTCGATGACCGGTCACTTACTTGGTGCTGCTGGCGGAGTTGAAGCTATCTTTACAGTACTAGCGCTACAACATCAGCATGTACCACCTACGATCAATCTAGACGATGTCGAGGACAACTGTAACCTTGATTATGTGGCTAATCAATCGCGCAAAGTTGATAACCTGCAGTATGCAGTATCCAACAGCTTTGGCTTTGGTGGTACCAATGGCTCATTGGTATTTGCTCGCTGGCCTGTCAATCAATAATAGTTATCCATCTACAGCACAGCGCATGGTAATAAATGCGTTGTAACGTTGGTGTCAGATTTGCTACGTTTGTCCACTTGCAGCCCCTTATCGTACTTGCGTATGATAAGGGGTAATTTTTGGAACATTTATGGAAGATACCATGTCAAGCTACTCATTTTCCCATCAGTTTTATCAACGCTGGACGTGTGCACCTGAGCCAGTACGCGCAGCGATTACCCAAGAACTAAAAGACATTACTACCCTGCTGCAATCTGACACCTCATTCGAAGACTTCACTTTTAACACCCATGATTTAGATGCGCATGTAGACGAACTATATGACAACTACAATGCAGAGCAAGCCATTGCGAAAGCAATTACGGACAAACAAGAGCTAGAAGACGAGCAGAAGAAAAAAGAAGCAGAAGAAGCCACACGCAAGGCAGAAGCGACTCAAAAAGAACAAGAAAAAAATGAGCAGTCAGCGTTAGAGAAAGACAACGACAAAGAACTGGCTGCTACCGACGTAGCTAAATCAAACACAGATAAAGTCGTGGCAGATATCGCTGTTACTGACGATTTTGTTACTGAAAATTCTAGTGCAAAGACTGAAAAAGACGCATCAGAAGTCGTAAATACTGAAGGTAATACTAGCGATAATAAAAATGCTAATAACAAAACCATTGGCGAACAGGCTCATACACTTAGCGATAACCATATTAAAGATATCAATAGTAAAGCCAGTGCCGCGATTAATTTGGCATTAAAAGACGCGAAGCTAGATGCAACACACCAACAGCTAATCCGCGAGCTAGAAACACAGGTCGATGACTATTTAAGTGAGCAAATGATGCTAATGTCTGAAAATTTAAAGTCTTGGCTACGCGCTGAGGTCACTCAACACTTTAGCGAGCAGAGTGATTCAACTACTAATAATGAAGCTGCTAAGAAAAGCATCCACTAATAGTGATTATTTTTCAGTGTTAGACGTATATTTAGAAACAGCTGCTCAGTACTAAATAATGAACACTAAAAAGCCCCGTAAATAATTTACGGGGCTTTTTAGTACTTTTAGTTAATGTTTTGAGCTTAGTATTAAATGGCTTTAGTACGTTCAGTTAACCATTCAAGCGCTGACCCTTCAACACGATCTTTTAGCTCTGCGAAGACTTGGCTATGATAGTCATTTAGCCAATCAATCTCAGTTTGATCCAACAGTGACGGCTCAATCAGACGCGTGTCAATTGGGCAGTAAGTGATGGTCTCAAAGTTTAAGAAATCACCAAACTCTGTCTCAGTAGGCTTAGCAACTGGCGTATTTACTACCAAGTTCTCGATACGGATACCCCATTTACCTTCGCGGTATAGACCTGGCTCATTACTAGAAATCATACCGACTTTCATTGCGCGCTCTTTTGGCGTGCTGGCGCTATAGGCGATGACTTGTGGGCCTTCGTGTACGTTTAAGAAATACCCAACACCGTGACCCGTACCATGGCCATAGTCCATCTGTGCTTGCCACAATGGCGCACGGCAAATGGCATCGATCAACGGTGAGGCGATACCATCAGGGAAATGCGCACGAGCTAGAGCAATGTGAGCTTTTAGCACAATAGTAAAGTCGCGTTTATGCTCAGCAGTAACTTGTCCAATACCAACTACGCGGGTAATATCAGTCGTACCGTTTTGATATTGTGCGCCTGAGTCAATCAGTAGCAATCCGCCTTCACCCTCGGCCACATCAAGGTAGCTGAATTTTTCTGGCGTCGCGCGGTAATGTGGCAACGCGCCATTTTCGTTAAAGCCTGCGATAGTTGGGAAACTTGGCGAGACATAATGCGGCTGACGACTGCGCACGTCTATCAGCATGCTATCAACATCTAGCTCACTTAAACGCTCGCCGTTTGCTAGACGCTGCTCAAATGTAGCAAAAAACTCAGCTAAGGCAGCACCATCTTGACGCATCGCTTCACGGACATGATCGATATCTGCATCTGACTTTACAGATTTGAGTAATGTACTAGGCGCCATTTGCTCAATAAAGCCAACATCATCTGCCATTTTTGAGAGCGTACCTACTGCGACTTTGCTCGGATCTAACAATAATAAATCGTCTGGCGTTAAGGCACTCAATGCATCTTGCGCAGCAGAGTATTTAGCCAATGTGATACCACTGTCTTTTAGACTCTGTGCGATATCTTCGCTTACTTTATCAGTATCAACAAACAACGTTGCTTTGTCGGCATTAATCAACATATGTGATAAGAATACCGGATTATAATCAACATCCGCACCGCGCAAGTTCGTCAACCAAGCGATATCGTCTAGACTTGAGAGTAAATGATGGGTCGCACCTGCTTCTGCCATACCTTCGCGTACTGCAGCCAGCTTTGAGGTGGCAGACTGAGCAAGGAACTGCTCATCATGCGCGTATAATTTGGCCGCTGGTAGTGCTGGACGATCTGTCCAAATCTCTGTCAGCACATCACGCTCAGTAATCAAAGTAATATCATTGGCATCAAAAGCATTTAGCAGGCGATCTTGCTCAGCGATAGATAACACATTGCCGTCTACTGCTACGCTATCCCCTTCTTGCAAATGCTCGGCTAGCCAATCGATATGATTTGGCTGACCTGGCGCAAGCTTTTCTAAAGTAATACCGGTGCCTTCTAACTGGTCGGCAGCATGTACCCAATAACGGCTATCTGTCCATAGACCTGCAAAGTCAGCAGTCACAACCAGCGTGCCGACAGAACCAGTAAACCCTGATAGCCATAAGCGTGCTTGCCAGTACTCTGGTAGATATTCAGATAAATGTGGATCAGCAGAGGGTACGATGATTGCGGTGAGATCTTGCGCGGCTAAGGTACTACGTAAGTTAGCAATACGTTCGTGAATGGCTTGTTTATTCATTGAATGTGTCCTTATAGAAGTTATAAAAATTTGATGATGGAGCGATTATTAACAATCGTCTTGTTCTAATAGTCGTCTTGTTTGAGTTGTTGATACCGCTTTAGTTTTAATAAGACATTTATTATCGATAGCAATTATTCAAGCAAAAAGTCTACTTATTTAGCTATCTAACTATGTTTGCGTTGATAACTGCTTCCGCTTATTGAGAGTAGAAAATTGAGATTAATATTGCGTCACTGGGGTTCACAGTGCCCTATCATTAGATGTTTGGGCAGATAGTAAGCTTTCAATGGCTTGTGCCAAATATCTCATCAACTAAAACAATAAAACGTGCTACCAGTAATGGTAACACGTCTCATCATGTGTCACTTGTGCTGTTGTTAATCACAAATGTACATCAGATTATCTTATTGCTTGGCCAATTGTTTCTCATGCTCGCTTTCTTTAAGCATCTTATTAATAGGTTTTGCTAGTATCAATAGTAGTACAGCGGTAACTACCAAGAAGATGGTCATGGTAGTAAATAGACCTGGTAAGCCTTCGATTTTGTCAGCAGATACATGCCCACCAAAGAAGGCGGCAACCAAGTTACCCATAGCGATAGAAGCAAAGAACAGCCCCATCATTTGGCCTTGCATACCCTCTGGCGCCAGCTTAGTCATGGCAGATAACCCAACTGGGCTTAATGCTAACTCACCTAGCGTCAATAATAATAAACTACCTACCAACCATAGCGGCGATGCCAAGCCAGCACCAGGCGCTAAAATGCTTTTTGAAGCAAAAATCATCAAGGCGAAACCTGCGGCTGCCAGTAGCATACCGAGTGCAAACTTAGCCATACTGCTAGGCTCAAGACCTCGGTTACCAAGCTTGACCCAGATAATACTAACGATAGGTGCCAATATTAAAATAAATAGCGGGTTCAATGACTGGAACCAGATACTTGGTATTTCAAATCCTAAAACATTCAGATCGGTATAACGATCAGCAAATAAGTTAAAAGACGTTGGCTGCTGCTCAAAGCTTGACCAAAACAGCGTCGAGCCAATGATTAAAACAAAGCAAATTAACAAGCGTAGTTTGTCTGTCTTATCCAATCGTGGAGAGATAAACATAATAGCGAAATACAAGATGACGACCGCAGCAATGATGTACGTCATATACTCTGCAACCATCTCAGGATTGAACGATATCATGCCAGTAGACACTAATAGCACTGCGGCTACTAGCAAGGCGACAAAACCTCCAACCCAGCGACCGATGTTTTTATAATTGTCGTTAGATTTTTCCCACTCAGCAGAAATACCTTTGGCACGTGCATAACGTGTTAAGTTCTTTTGCGCGAAAAAACGATAGATCAATAATGAAACCAGCATACCCAAACCACCAACGCCAAAACCGACATGCCACATGCCTTTTTCTTTGAATACGCCAACGATAAGTGCTGCTAGTAACGCACCGATGTTAATACCCATATAAAATAAGGTAAAACCACCATCACGGCGAGAGTCACCTTTGGGGTATAAGGCGCCAACCATCACTGAGATACAGGTCTTAAATAACCCTGAACCTAAGACAATACAGATTAAACCAACAAAGAACAGCGTCATGCCAAACAACGCTGAGAGCGCGATACACAAGTGACCAAGGGCAATAATAATACTGCCCCACCACAACGCGCGCTCTTGACCTAGCCAGTTATCTGCCAGCCAACCACCTGGTACTGCTGCTAAGTATAACGAACCCGCAAAAATACCATAAATAGCAGAGGCAGTGACTTCATCGAAGCCAAAACCGCCACTGCTCACTGTTGCCACCATAAATAAAACTAATAGTGGACGAATACTATAATAGGAGAATCGCTCCCACATTTCGGTAAAAAACAATGAGCGTAAGGGCGCAGGATGTCCCATAAAGCCATTGTCTAGTGCTTCTAGCTCTGCTGCACTAGCCCCCGATTTTGTTTCTGTGCCCATAACTTTATTCCTTTAAAGATCATATTTGTAATGACCAAACCCCTGATTATCCAGATGGACGGTCATATAGGCGGAACATTGTTTCACTTGACTATAATCAAGTAAAGAAAAAATTGGTCAAAAATTACACAAATACCCATAAAAAAAGCCCGCTCTCAATGGTTGAGAACGGACTCTTTTTATGGGTATCTAAGACAGTAATATTATGCTTATAGCACTGTTGATACAGACTTCATAATGCAGCTCATCTGACAATCAAGTAGCACTATTTTAAATCATTTACATAGTCATACTACAGCTTACTGTGCTGCGGCCTCATCAGTAGCTTCGCCAGCATTCCCAGCATCTATATCACCATCCGCTTGCTCAGCTGTCAAATCAGCATCAGCAACAGCGGCTTGGCTTACAGTACCAGAGGCCGTTGCTGTACCAGCTTCTGCGGTGACAACTGCACTATCTGCATCTGCCGCTGGTGTTACGGTTGCATCTACTGCAGTATCAGGCGCTGTAGCATCTGACGCTTCTTCTGTTGTCGCAGCTTCTGCATCGGCTGGAGTCGCTTCTTCTTCAGTAGCAGTAGCTTCTGCTTCATCTGCCGCAGCTGATGCTTCAGTTGTCTCAGCAGTAATATGCTCGCCTGCTGGACGCAAAAATGCAGAAACACCAATAAGTAAGACAATACCTAGGAACATGGCAATGCCACCTAAAGCGAATAACAGCTCTTTTTTTGGATTGTTATTAACGATACCTTCTGACATACCTTATCCACCTTGCACAAAATATTTGAAATATTGACCTATTATATCGCAATTTATACTGATTTGTGAAAACCCTTAAGTATTTAAAGGGTTTATTATCCACAATTTAACTATTCATTTTTGACACTTGTGACAGCTAACTACTTAATCTGTTATCTGTTATTCGCTATCGATACGTCTCATATAACAATACTACTTAACCCAACGTACTTGACTCTTCGGACGCTTGCCCAAATAGCTAAGTACGAGCAGCAATGCCATGATAAATAAGATTGGATAATTACCAAAGCTCATATAGGGTGTATTGCCAACTCGAGCCTGTACCTTACCTCTTAGTACCGTGCGCTCAAACTGTGGTGCGCGCTCTACGATACGACCTTTGTGGTCGATGATAGCTGTCACCCCTGTATTGGTTGCACGCATGAACCAGCGACCGTTCTCTAATGCGCGCATCTGTACCATCTGTAGATGCTGTAGTGGGCCTGCCGACGTACCAAACCAAGCATCGTTTGAGATAGTCAATAAGAAGTCCGTGCCAATCGCATTTTTGCGCGTGGTATCTGGATAGGCCACTTCGTAACAGATGGCTGCGCCTAGATTATGTCCTCGAACACGCAGCGGCGACTGCTGATCACTACCGCGACTATAGCTCATAATATCTTGGCTACCTGCCAGATTCGGCAAAATATCGAGCACACCTTGAAATGGAATATATTCACCAAATGGCACCAGACGTTGCTTTTTATACAGCCCTTCTGCCTGTGCCCCTAGCGCAACCACACTATTATAAAATGGCGGATATTTATCTGTACTGGCATCAAACGCTGCTTCGTCCTTATAAGGAATACCTGTCACCCATGTCGTATCAGTCTCTTTGGCCATGGCTACCATTTCATTGATAAAACCAATGGCTTCTGTCTGAAACATAGGAATCGACGATTCAGGCCACAACACGATGTCACTTCCCCACTCACTACTGGTCAGCGTTGCATAGATTTTTAGTGTCTCAATTTGATATTCAGTAAGCCATTTTAGGTCTTGCGGGATATTACCCTGAATCAAAGATACCGATAAATCAGGGGTGCCTTTTGGTTTGGTCCACTGCGGATTGATCAACCATAGCACACTACTAATGATTAACAATGCTATCGATGGAATCATATAGCCACCGCGGCGACGCAATAGCTCAACAATACTGGCAGCCAATAATACCGCTACAAAAGAAACCGCAAAGACGCCGGCCACAGGCGCGAGTGATGACAGCCAGTACTGCTCAGTAAATGCATAACCGACAAATAGCCAAGGAAAACCAGTAAATAGCCACGTTTTCATCCACTCTTGGAGTATCCATAAGGCAGCAAAAGATAGCGGCTGCTTGCCGACTACACGATTAAAGATAAGCGCCAAGAATCCATGAAATAACCCCATACCTAGACCCATGAGCGCAATCATAATCAGCGCCAGCCATTCGGGTGTATCGCCATAAACGTGTATCGAGGTGTATAGCCAAAATGCGCCAACACACCACAGTCCCGTACCATACGCTTGACCAATTAAAAAGGCACGGCGACCCGTCATTTTTGGTACCAATAACGCATACAAAATAGCAGGTGAAACCAAAGCCACTGGCCAAATACCATAAGGCGCAAGCGCGAGTATAAAAGCGGCCCCTGCCAGCCAAGCTATTAGTACCGTCAATCCCATATGTAAACCTTTTGGTTTATCAGGGTTCAGACGTTTTTGCAAATCAACAGTAGACAGACGCATAGCAGTTATCCAAAACCATATTTTCTAAAATTTCTCAGCCAAACACTGAGATAAAACTCACGCAAAACCTGACTGCACAATGCTTTATGCAGGGCCACAAATAAAACCCACCCATGATACCAGTCTCAACTCATTAATAGGTAACATTGCGTAGCATGCACCAATCACAGACCAAAAAAAACACGACCGCAATCGTGTTTTTTTTATATTTATCAGTAAGCTCTTAGGTAGCTACCAAAAGGTTAATGGCTACCTATCAACACCTGTTGCTCAGCATTGGTTTTGGTCAGCTCTAGATTTTGGATAAACCGCCCTTCTACATCGATAATGGTAATTTTCCAATCATCTATCACAACGCTCTCGCCCTCTAAATCACCAACAAAGCCAAGTGCTTGCATGACCAGACCGCCCATCGTATCGACATCGGTATCATCAAAACGACTACCCAGCTCATCATTACAGTCCTCAATTACTGTAGACGCTTGGACACGCCATGTATTTGGCTTTTCTGGATCAGGGACGATGTTATTGATATCGCTGTCTTCATCAAAGTCATCATGCTCATCGACGATGTCGCCAACGATTTCTTCCAACAAATCTTCCATGGTGACCACACCACCAAAGTTACCAAACTCATCAACGACAATTGCCATATGTACTTGGGTACGCTGCAATGAGCGTAGCAAGGTATCAGAACGAGCCGTTTCACTGATATATAACGGCTGGCGCACCAAGTCTCTAAGACGCTTACTGTCAATTTTGTCTTCTTGATTGCGGACCATATGTACCAAAATTGGAATCAAGTCTTTTGCCAATAAGATACCGATGACGGCATCATCATCTTGACTGTCAAAAACAGGATAGCGCGAGTGAGTGGTCTCAAGAATGATGTCCATCACTTCGGCAAGGCTGGTGCTCTCGTGCAGACCAATCACTTGCGGACGTGGTGTCATGATTTCGCGGACTTGTGTCGCAGGCAAATCTAGCACGCCTTCTAGCATGTCAACCGTATCAGGTTCTAAGAACTGGCGCGAGTCTTGTACCAGACGAATCAATTCATCACGGGTTTCGGGGGCGGTCGATAGCCAGCGTTTTAAGCCGCGCATCGACCAACTACTCGGGCTGGGAGTGTCGTCAGACATGGAGTGTGATTTAACCTCTTTAGTTAATAAAAATTAGAATAGTATTCAATAGAAAAACGAACAATACTCAATAAAAAAACAAGTAGCGCTTAGATGGGGATAAACGGGATAAATAAAACCGCTCATGTACTATTAGTTCATGATTTAACTATAAACATATCAGCACAAATTAGCTTCACTTTATCGTAAGGCTAACCGACATTCAACGACAAATTCACTCAAATTGTGTTGTCAGCTTGTCATAAACTTTGCTATGGTCAAAGCCTTTATTTATCAAAGCACTCTCTATGTCACTACGCTCTCTTTTTTCTCGCTTACTTTCGTCGCGTACACGTAGTCGACTGTCAGACAATCGTGGCTTAGAGAGACTCGACCTAGCAAGCAGAAAATCAGATAGCAAACAGATAAAGCCTACATGGCGACGTCGTCTTGCGACTTTTTTAATTGCCGTTATGTTACTGTTATCAGCGCTATGGCTGTTACTCGCGATTTGGTATCAATACGGCGTCAGCTCAGTATTGACTTGGCTTGCGACAATAGCGATTGTAGGTATATTAGCTGCGCTGCTAAGTACGCGTTATTGGGATGCCGTCACAAAAGTATTGCACAGTGACTCACTATCTAATAAAAAGTCAGTTAGCAAAAGCACAGCAATCAAGTTGCTTATCGGCATATATGGCGCTGTTTGGCTTGTAGGTCTAGGGTGGTTTTTTTCTATCGAACCGAAACAAGATCGAGAATGGATGCCTGAGGTCGACCAGCGGATCTCTTATGAGCGCGATGCGACTAACCCTGATTTGATTACTTTAACCAATGTTCGTAATTTTGACTGGCAGACTGATGAGGACGCTATCGAGCACTGGGATACCCGTACGATTGATTTGTCTAAACTCTCTGGCGTTGATGTGACCAACTCTTATTGGATGGGACCGCTAATCGCTCATACCTTGGTGAGCTTTCGATTTGAAGATGATAGACCACTTGCCTTCTCATTTGAAATACGTAAAGAAGATGGCGAGTCTTTTTCAGCGCTGGCTGGGTTTTTTCGACGTTATGAGCTGAGCCTTATTGCTGCAGAAGAGCGCGATATTATTTACACTCGCAGCAATGCACGCGGCGAGCAGGTTTATCTGTTTCCTATTAGCAATTTGCAACAGCATGAAGTGAGGTCATTATTTGAGTCTTATCTAACTGCGGCTGACGATCTAAATACTAAACCCGCTTGGTACAATACATTGGTCAGCAACTGTACCAATATTATTTTTTATATGGCGCGTATCGTCAGCGGCGAGCGTCTACCATGGGATTATCGCATCTGGGTCTCTGGCTGGTTGCCGAACTATCTTTATGATGTAGGGATGCTAGATGCAGCGCCAGAAAAGAACAACCAACCTTGGTCAATGAATACGTGGTACGAGCGTACGCATATTAATCCAAAAGCAAAAGGCTTCGATAATCAAGTCAACTCACAGTCTGATATCAATAGAGATAAAAACAGCCTTAAATTTTCACAGCAGATTCGTCAAGATATTCCGATACCAGCATTGGCTAGCTCGCAAGCCAATGCTGAAGCAAAGGCCAAATCTACTGCTCAGGCATCTAACTATTAAGCATCTAACTAAATGCAAACTAAGGATTAACCCAGTTAACCACCCGCGTTTCCATCTCTTCATCAGACATACCGATTTCCGTCACACAGCGACCAGCGACGCCCACGTTGGCCGCTCGCATCTGTTGTTGTGTGACTACCGCATCCCCAGTCAATAATAAATGCCAACTTGGCAAGCCCTGCCCCTTATACAAACGCTTATAGGCACAGTGCGATGGTAGCCACATCATTTTTGGTAAATTGTCCATGGTCAGTTGAATACAGTCTGGTACGTGCTCTTGACGGGTTGCATAGTGACTGCAATATCCTGTCGCGCAATCCATCAACTGGCAGGTGACATCGGTGTACTCAACCATTTCTTCATCCACATTGCCGCTTTCATCTTCATCGATGTACTTAATCAAGCAGCAACTGCCGCAACCATCGCACAGCGCTTCCCACTCGCTATGGTTTAGTTCTGTTAACGCAAATCGCGACCAGAACTGCGAACGTAATGGCTCAGACTCATACTTAGAGTCAGAATCAGCAGAATCGACATCGTCACTATCAGGGAACAAACTTACTGATTGCGCAGGCTTGGTATCTGAATCAAGACCTGAGTGCAAGTCTGGTTTGTCATTATTTTTGTTTAACAAATTTATAGTCATAAAGTCGCAGTAGCATTTTGATAAAGAGCGTTACAGTATTATAGCTGTTTTTGCTAGACATGGGCGTTAAGGTAGTACGAGTTAGAAATACAAACCCTCACAATGACGAATAATTAAAACTCATAACATAAAAAAGGACAATAATATGTCAGTTAAAACATTTGAATTAATCAGCACGACCGAAAACGGTATCGAACTTATCAGCTATGTCGCGTTGCCAGAAAATGCTTCAGATGAAAATCCAGCAGCAGGTATCTTGGTTGCACCAGAGTGGTGGGGCGTCGTCGATCATCCAAAGTCAGTGGTTGAGCGTTTGGCAGAGGCAGGTTATGCAGCAGTCGCTATGGACGTTTACGGTGAAGGCAAACTAACTACCGATGCGGCAATGGCAAACATGTGGATGGAGCAAGTATTGGCCGATCAAGACATGCTAATGGCGCGCTGTCGTCTGATTCTCAATGACTTTGGCGATCAGTTATCAGTAGATGGTGACAACTTAGCGGCTATCGGTTATTGCTTCGGCGGTAAAGTTGTACTAGACATGGCTCGCGAAGGCATGCCATTAAAAGCAGTGGCAACTTTCCACGGTAACCCAACGCCAAAACAGCCAGCAGACAAAAACTTCACTGCAAAAGTGTTGGTTGCTCATGGCCGTGATGACTCAATGGTATCAATGGATGCTATCGAAGGTCTAAAATCAGAGCTAGATACAGCTGATGTTGACTACACTATTGACGTCTATGACAACGCCAAACATGGCTTTACCAATCCGCATGCTGATGAGCGCGCAGCTAAAAACGAAGTAGATCTTGGCTACAATGAAGCTGCTGCTAAACAAAGCTGGGAAAACATGCTTGAATTTATGAAAGCCAATTTAGCATAAAAAACGATATGGTATAAAGACCATTAAAAAGGGTAGCTTAATCATTAAGCTGCCCTTTTATTTTGAGTGTCGTTTTAGCATCTGTCTTTTAGCCCAGTAATCAGAGTAGTCTTGTGCTTCTTATTAAATCACGTCATTATCACTTTACTATAAACTGGATTGAGTGACGAAGATGTTGTATCTAATGGTGACCCAGTTGGGCTGGCTGGCTTTTACGATTTTATTGATCGTAGTGGTCGCGTTGTATACTAGGATAGCTCGAAAAATCGAGCATCTACGCCGCGATGTAACGACGCTGCAAGCTGAGCTGGAGCAGCAAAGACATCGTAGTATGCCGCCTCCGTCTGCACCTTTCGTCGATAAAAGCAATTATGCGCGCAACACTGCTACTGACGATCATGATCTTAAAGACAATGCTCCTAAAGACAGTGACGCTAAAGAAATAGCTTTTGACTCACAACATTCTTTTTCAGATAATCAGCTGCCTGTATCACCACCACCGCTTCCTACCGTTGCTTCAAACTCAACCATACATGCAGCATCAAGTATCTATGACGATAAATCTATAGACGATAACGCCTCGATAAATACGCAAAATACAGTGCCTACCGCACCGATTGAGCCTGATGAACGCTCATTACCTATTGTGACCTCACTGATTCACTCAATCAAAAACTGGTTTTTCGGTGGCAACTTGGTCGTGCGAGTCGGCGTATTGGTGCTATTGGTAGGTGTGGTGTTATTGCTTCGCTTATTAAGCGAATATATCGAGATTTCGATTGCCACGAAGCTGCTAGCAGTTGGCGTTATAGGATTAGCATTGGCAGCGCTTGGGTTAAAGCTGACGGCAAAACGCTTCTCATATGGGATTACGCTACAGGGCGCAGGCTTAGCGATTGCTTATCTAAGCACCTTTTTTGCATACAGCGTTTATGAAATCATTCCTAGTATCCCAAGCTTTATCGGGCTTGGGTCATTGTCTGCCATTACCATTGCTCTCGCCGTACGTCAAAACGCCTTCCCATTGGCATTACTGGCATTATCAGGTGGATTCTTTGCACCGATTTTGACCAGTGAAGATACTGGCAGCTTGGTTACCTTATTCAGCTATTATCTACTGCTAAACGTCACCATTGCCATGATTGCTCATTATCGACCGTGGAAAATATTGAATCTATTCGGTGTGACTGTGACATTTGGCTTGGCATACTATTGGGGTGTCAGCGAAAACCTGAGCGCCGTCATTGAAACGCAGCGTTGGTCATTGGTGGCATTAGTAGCCTTACATTGGCTGCTTTACTTGTTTGTCGTCATTCGTTATGCGCAGCAAATCATCACTTATAATGCGCTAAACGAAAAAGACCTCAGTCATGCTGATAATGTAGATAATACAAAACACTTGGACAGAGCCCATGTAGGCAGCTCCTATGTATTCCCTATTGATACGGGCTTACTGTTTTCAGTACCGCTACTGGCTTTTGGTTTATTTTCTGCCTTACTAAACGACATCTCTAACGCCCTCACGATTACCAGTGCCATTTTGGCTACGGTTTATCTTGGCTTAGGCTGGCTATTTATCCAGCGCAGTAAACGCTATGCTTTAATCACCGAAGGCATGCTAGCGTTAGGATTAGGGTTCTTTGCGCTCGTTATTCCGCTGGCGCTAGATGCTGAATGGATTGCTTTTGGTTGGTCAGTACAAGGATTGGCGCTAGTATGGTTTGGACGACGCTCGTTGCGATCGTGGTCGGTGTTATTTGGCTTACTATTACAGCTCGTCAGTATTGGTATGCTAGTGACGACAGCGATATTCTCTAGCAAAGACTATCCCATTTTAGCCTTTAGTATTTCAGCGCTCAGTTATCTAGCGACCGTCTTTATATTACGCGCTAGCAACTCCCCTGCTGTGCTGCTTAATAGCTTAGATAGTAGTAACAAACTTAATAGCCTTAACAATAAAGGCACTACAACAGCCTCGGTCATACAATCACAAACATTGGACGGCACATCAGATGTATTGACCGGCTATGCCCATGCGCTGGGTGTCAGTATGCAAGCTGCGCAGCAATGGCTAATTTCTATCGATAGTCAGAGCCGCGTATTCAAATTTGTTTGGCATAGCCCTAGATTAACCAAATTTTTGACATTGACCGCAATGGCTTGGATGCTACAAGTACTGATGCTTGATTTGCATCATTGGTTTGATATCTGGCAATCAAGTACGACCGTAATTGCACTAGCAGCACTTATGAGCTTGATCGCTTATTGGGTCATCAATCGCTATCGTCCGTGGGCGGAAATTAGACAACTTAGTCATGGATTGCTAGCTTTGTTCTACTTCATGCTAATACTGCAACTGCCACAAAAATTTGAGCGAAATTTAACATGGGCAACAGCGGAATGGTTAGTGTTCCTAGGCTTAATAATCGGCTGGTTAGTCATGGGTCAGCTATGGCTAAAAACATGGTCTGATAACAAAAATACCTCACGTTATACTGCTGCAAGCTGGCTAGGTACGGGTATCTTACTTGTCGCTGCCGCGGCGCATTATGGCCTACCAGACTCTGATGGCGTAACGGCTTTCTTGTTTTCAGTGGTACTTATATTATTTGGACTATGGTTCAATCTTTGTTATCTCAGTCAAAATGCAGAAAACACATCAACTAATAAAGTTTCAAAACAAGGTCTGCTGTACTGGTTTGATTGGCAGCAGGCACTATTAGGATGCGCTGCCATTTTTGCTCCCGTTGCTTTACTGTGGGTTATTCTTACCAATTGGTCTTATGACGGTATGATTTGGGGATTGTCTTATTTTCCATTATTTAACCTATATGACATCACATCGTGGCTGACGCTATCGGTTGGCTTTAGTCTGTATTACATCAGCCAACGCCGCCACAATGAAACCATTACTGAGCCAAGTGCAGCTGCCAAATCTAAGCGCGTATTCACTGCTGAGAATTTGCTAATTATATTGGGAGTGATCATTTTTTGGTTGATCTCCAGCATGTTGGTCAGAACGCTACACGCCTTTATTGGCACGCCACTTTGGAATGACTATCAAGGCGGCGCATGGCAGAGTGAGCAAGTACAAACAGGATTGACGATTTTATGGACGCTCTTGGCATTGGTTGCCACCATCATAGCGAGTCGCTACTGGCAACGCGCGCTTTGGTTTATGGGTATTGGGCTATTGGGTGTCGTCGTCCTTAAACTAGTCTTAGTCGATTTGTCACAAACCGAAGCGATTTGGCGAGTGATATCCTTCCTTGGCGCAGGTAGCTTGATATTGTTGATTGGCTATTTAGCGCCCTTGCCACCTGCACTCGAGAAAAACAGCAAATAAACAACTAATGAGATGTATATTTGTAATTTCGAATAAAATGTTCTAGAGAACTTGATTCTTTTACTTCGTTGTGAGGAATAAGTAAATACTTCCATGGTTTACCGCCGTGTTGTACTAAGTACTCACTGGCGTAACTACACCACTTCACACCACTGCGGGCTTTTTCGGTAACTTCTTCATTCCAGCTACCATCTTGGTTTTGATGTTGGGTACTTTTGGTTTCAACCATCAAGACATGGTCAGTCGTTTCAACAACGAAATCCGGTACATATTCAGGGTGTTCACTGCCACGTTTATAATACATCTTGAATTGACCTTTGGCAGGCTTGAACCACTTCTCGCAATCGCGTTCCAAGATAACTGCAAAACGACGCTCAGTGTCTGAATCAAATTTCTGCAGTGGATATAAACAACGGCTAAATCTACCAAAGAGCATTTGTTTTATGCGACTGACATCACGCACTGTGTCACGGTAATTTTGAATTGGTTGATCTTGCGCAATAGTGTAAGCGCAGTCACGTAAGGTGCTAAAGCCACTACGTACATCGACGACGTACTCGGTTGCTTCTTCAAAGAAGTGGTTATTTAGTTGAGCATGAATTAACTTCGCAATTGCATCACTTTGGTTTTGCAGAATATTCTCAACCACATCTTCCTCGTTTTCAGCAGACAGTGTATTGACAGCCTGAGTAGCCATATCAAACAAAAGTTCAGCATGATCGTCGTAAGGAATATCGTCGTAATCGAATAATTTCTTCAAAATGTAGTTCTGCTTCACAGGCTCGTAGTTGCCCGAATCCCCTTCGCCACGAATAGTTTGGTGGTTGTCTTGCAAACTTTGTTGTATCAGCGTTCGGTCATTAGGTTTTAAACCTTTAATTGAGGCAATGTCTAAATTAAATGGATGGTAGCCGGTACGCACTTCACCTGATGGTGAAACGATAATACGCGGAATATCTATGATGTTATCAACCGTCAGCTGAGTGACTTGTTCAACAATTGCAGCAATATCGACCGGCTCTTCGGTAAGTAGCTCGCGTTGCTCTTGAGTTAAATGAGCTTTTACCTGTTTGGTGATCTGCGCTTTTACCTCAGTCGTTAATAATGCTTTACTGGTTGGCGCATCGGTAGGACGTGTTTGATATTGCTTAATCACATCCAATGCCGTGCGGGCAATGGTTTGTTGGTTGGGTGTGGTGTAAGTGGCTTTAGGTTCTTGTACCTCCCGGTTACCATCTGCACCGGTTGCAGTTACACCAGAACCAGTAAGTTGTTGCTCTAGGTTCGATTTAACTTGCACACTTTGTTTGGTTACATCGTTTTCTGGACGATCTAATACTCTCGTTTTAAGGCGCAGTGGATTGTTCGGGTCATTGGCTTCATCGACAATTTCTTGGAATTTGTCGTGCGCGACAATGCTTAGCGTATCGACAGCTTCAACACCAGTGCGTTTGCCATAAGGTAAACGTAAACCACGGCCAATCGACTGTTCAATCAATGTTCTGGCATTGGCAGCGCGAAGCGGTACGATAGTGTACAGATTTGTTACGTCCCAACCTTCTTTCAGCATATTAACGTGGATAACAATCTCTGTGGGTTCATCCACATGCTCAACATTAAGCAGTGCCTGAATGGTTTCTTCTTCTTTTTTGCTGCTATCTACTTGGATTACTTTACCGCGATAGCGCCCTTCAAATACGCTTTCAAGCTTAGTTAAAAGTTCTGCGGCATGGGTGGTATCGCGGGCAATCACCAACATAAAAGGCTTAACTAACTTGGCATCGTTTTCATGTGCGTAAGTGGTTAAATCTACCTTGGTTTGCTCATGTAAACGAATACCATCCATCAATTTAATGGTTTCTAATTCGTCTTTGTCATACTGACTGGCATCAAAGTTACGCTGGGTAACAACAGCCGGCTCTTTTACAAAACCATCATCCATCGCACAGGCTAGTGGGTAGTCAATTACCACATTTTTAAAGTGCACAGGACCACGATTTGATTCGGTAAAGGGGGTGGCCGTTAGCTCAACCGCAAACGTTGGGTTTAAATCATTTAACGCCTTAATACCCGCGCTTGCACGATAACGATGCGATTCGTCCATCAGTAGCACTAAGTCAGGTAAGTTAGATAAATACTCAAAGTAACTTTCGCCCAGAGTTTCGGCTAAACGCTTAATACGCGGGGCTTTGCCGCCACGCACTTCGGTATTAATTTTGGCAATGTTAAACACATTAATGCGTACCGAGCCGAATAGGTCGTTTTGTACCTGTGCGCCACGGCTTTCATAGTTATCACCTGTGATCACTTCTGGCGGTGCCAGCACAAAGTCGGTAATGCCTTTAAATACATACTTAGGCGAAGCGGGCGAAAAATCACTGATCAGCTTTTCATAAATAGTCAGGTTAGGTGCCAACACAAAGTAGTTGCGAATGCCATGCACCTGATACAAATAGGTAATAAACGCCCCCATCAAACGGGTTTTACCTACACCTGTTGCCAAGGCAAAACACAGTGAAGGGAAGTCACGTTCAAAATCACTGAGTTTAGGAAACTGCGCTTTTAAGGTTTCTAATAATTCTGGCACATCGCGTTTTGGGTTTAGTAATCTGTGTTCAGAAGCACTAATTGCCACCGCCAACGCACGCAGCGAATCTTGCTGCGGCTGACGTAAACTTAAACGACCAATAACATTGTTAATGGTACGTAATTGCTCGGGTTTTAAGCTTGATAAATCCATGGTCACTATAATTATCCTTATTAACGTTAATCTTGCGCAGCATCGCTATCATCAGACGTATCATCCGTTAAGTTGGATACATTTAAGGAATAATCGTCCTGCCCAAATTGGCATTTATCTAAAATAGCTTTTGGCAGTTTTTTCAGAGTTAAATTGGCAAAACGACCTGCCTCGCAGCGATATGCACCACACATAATCAAGAGGGTTCGATCACTACCTACTTCCTCGGAAAGCGCTTCTAACTTTTCAACCGACAGGCTTTGTGTGGTCACGTAAATATGGTCACTTTCAGTTGAGTAACCATGATCCCACCAATCTACTTCCGATGGCGCATAGGTAAAGCCTTCCAATTTACAAACGGCTTCGGTGAGCATTTCTGGGTTATACTCTTTATTGATCACTTCCAAGCCAAACTTGTCTTTGACAATTAAAGACGGTGCAATTTTGTAATAACGAAAACCACCACCACCTTGCCAATCATATTTCTTCGTAATGCCCGCAGGGTCGGAACCATCAATTACCCGCTTCATTCGCGGAATAATGTGAGTGTCACATTGCATACCTCGCTCAACTAAAATCCATTTTCTATTCATTTTATGAGCTACAGCTGCAGTAGTGCCAGATCCAGCAAAAGAATCCAAAACTATGTCACCTGGTTCAGTTGCCATGTTTATGACTCTTTCCACAAGCGCTTCAGGCTTTTTACCGTTTTTGAAACTAACCTTCCCTTCAGCTTCAAGACCAGTTGTCCTTATATCTGTCCAAAGATCCCCTGGATGTACAGTAAGGTTATCCTCAGCAAAAATTAATTGAACCCTCGGTTTTTTAGATTCCGTCGAATAATTACCTCTAACAAAATAAATCATCCCCTTTTTTGACTTTACGAAAAATAACTCTTGCTGAATCTTTTCTCTTTTTTCATTTGCCAAATTCAATACGGAAGCAGATGTAGCACACTGACAAATACGATATGCGTTTTCAAATAACCAGTTATCTTTCTCTTTTCCTTTCAACCCTAGTTCTTTGCATATTTCAGCTACCGATTTCAGATTTATTTTCTTAGCAATATTATCGAGGGTATCTAAATCTTTTTCCGTAACTTCACCTTCCAAATTGCATATTTCATCTACCTTTGCTTTATCATCTTTTGTAAAGCAATCAAGGAATATATTGTACTCAGTGTCCCACTTTTCCTTTGGAACAGGATCTAGCCTAATATTCTTAACACCGTCTTTCTTTGCAAGAATTATATATTCCTTCAGCTTCGGGATACTTCCATATTTTTTTACCGACCCCATTTTCAGGCCGCTCGCTTCACTCATTTTTACAGTGATTGTTTTTAAGTTCCTTTCATCACATATCTCAGACATCAATAAATACAGTCTTGCAAATTGTTTGTCGTCTATCTGAACTGCAATGTAACCATCACTTTTCAATAAAGACCAGAGTATCTCTAGTCTTTCTCTCATAAGATTTAACCATATTGAGTTCTCAAGTCCATCGTCATAATGTTCAAATGCTTGGCCTGTGTTATATGGTGGGTCTATGTAAATACACTTTACTTGCCCAACATATTCTTGCTCCAATGACTTTAGTGCCAATAGGTTATCACCAAAAATCAGCTTATTATCAAAAATATCGTTGTCGGCAACTTTTTGACTAGCGTGATAAGACTTGCTTGGGTCCTCTAATAAAATGCGCGGCTCAAGCTTTTTGCGCTCATCTTTACCTATCCAGGTCAGTTCTAATTTGGTTTTGCTCATGTGTTCTATGCTCTTATCTTGTGTTCGTTACTTAGCGTTTTTATTCCACAGTAATGGCTACACTGACTGCGCTTGCCGATTGGTCGCTTGGATGCTTTGCCTCTGCTGGCACTGTGCTTGTTCAGCTAAGTAACTGTATAAATTCTGGTTGTGTGGGTCATTCGCTTGAAGGCGTTCTTGTTTTGCAACAACTGCCGGGGTTTCTGCCAAGTTTAAATGGCTGATCCACACCGTTTGCATTAAACGTGCGGTATCGCCCAAACGCTTGAAATACGCGTGCGGCGCACTGCCCATTGCTAATGCCGTAAAACTATCAAAAAACTGCTGACGAAGTTCATCAAAGGCGCGGCTGATTAAGCCCTCAAATGCGACTTGCTCTGTAGCCTCGGGGACATTTATAGCGCCTTTAAACTGCGCCATTAATAACGAGGTTATACAGTAGGTAAAATGGCGATAGACCAGTTTTTCGGGACTTGGATTACTGCGTTCAGCGGCAGTGCATAAACCTTGTATCGCCAAGTAGCAGTTCACCGCATTGATGGCTACAGCTCCTTGTAAATCTACATTAAAAATGGCTTGGTATTCGTTACTTTCTTGGTTGGTAAACTTACCTAGCTCTGCCTTTAGCTGATAAGGCACGCGCACATCAGCTTGCATACAGGCAAGAGCCTTTGCCAAGGTGTCGATAGTGATGCTGCGAATACCCACTGCTGCGATTTGTTGTGGGCGGTAGAGATATTCAACACCAAACATTTTCATCTCTTGGCGCAAGCGTTCTTGGGTATCATCTAGCGCAGCAAAGTTGGCTAAATCAACCGGATTTTGCAAGTTACGCGCTTTGGTTACTTGTTTGTGAAACGCATCGTTACCCGTGTTGATAATCGTCACCATCACTTGTGCTTGGCTGATATCGGCGTCTGGATTATCACGCATAAATTGCGCTGCACTGGCGATGGTTTGTGCACCGTTAACGACAGATAGACCTCTCACATCGATATTTTTCGCACCGCTTCGGTTATTTGACTTAACTTTAACCGTATTTCCTACAAGGGTGATGCCGTTGTTAAGATAAATAAAATTTTCCGGCTCATGTAAAAGGGTATCTTTAATAGCCTTATTTACCCCTCGTCTGCCAGCACCAATAAAATAGCGAATATTTTTCTCGTAGAGTTTACGGTCATGAGTGGTGTGCAATGTAATCAAGTCGGTTAACTTGGCAATACCGAATACTACTTTTCGTGGTTGTTCTTGCACACGAAATTTGTAAACAGCGACACGTTCGTTTACCGCATCGACTGCATACTCACTGCGAAGTGCCTGCTCAACTTCGGCAGCAGTGTACTCTTGATATTCAGGTTCGATTTGCTCTTCACCTTCATCAATCAGCGCTTGCAGAGCAGGCTGTAGGAAGTTTTGTGTCTGTATGGTAATGCCATTACCTGTGTATGCGACAAGCAGTTGAATATGTTCGCACTCATCTAATGCAGTTTCGATATCTGCTTGAAGGTTTTGTACATTTTGATTAAAACGTTGAAATTGCTTGTTTAAAAGTAATTTTACGCCCTCAATAAATGCCTGCGCTTCGCCCAGTTGGAATTGCGCATCTTCCTTCATCTTTGACTGCACTAAGTACAGCGTTTGGTCTGCTTCGTGATAATAGATGGCATCTATACCATGATCTTCATAATCGTCCACCACGGCTTTTGCCGCAGTCACTACGTCTAAATCGAATTTTTGCTGAAGTACGAATGCGCTAAAAGCCCTAGAAATTTGTTTTTTAGGTTTATCTTCTCGCCCACCTTGCCCAAGCAATGGCGGTAAATGCGGCACAAAACGCTGCTGAAGTAAGACTTTTAAAGGGACAAGAAATTGTGGTTGTAATGCTGCCAAGTGAGTTGTCCTTATAATAATTTTCAATGAATCGTGAATGAAATATCTTTCTTAGTTTTTATTTAATTTATCTTTTGAGATTTAGATTAATGCTTCCCGTTTTTCGTCAACTTCATCTTGTTTACGGAACAGTTCTTGGTGGGTTTTATTACGCTGACTTTCTAACTGGCGCTGCTGCTTTTGTAAACTTAGTTTTTCTTCTAAAGTTAGTGCTATTTCCGTATCGCAGCGCACCTATTTTACTTGCTTATCCAATTTATTGACTTTTTTTCAGAAAAGCTCAAGTTTTGACTATCTGCCATTTTTTTCGATAGTGAGGTGCTCTTGCTGCGATTCTTACCAGAAGACGCTTCTACAACTTCAATACTGACTGATTAAATACTCCTTCTGTATTTTATCACGTACGATATCGCTAAGCTGCATCAGTTTTTTCAACTTCGCTTTGGTTCATGGGTATTGGGTTGTTAGGTATCGTCGTACTCAAGCTGGTCTTGGTAGATTTGTCACAGACTGAGGCTATTTGGCGTGTCATATCCTTCCTTGGCGCAGGCAGTTTAATACTATTAATTGGTTACCTTGCCCCATTACCACCCGCGCATGAGGAAACAGAAAACCAAAATCAGGCGTAATGACAAAGCTGGTTGGGTGAAATTGTGCCGTGAGCAAGGTGGT
>Ga0209295_1000296_pt1 | contig 33072 bp, 20 predicted proteins | sample Porto_5metaG_FD_187428 | JGI IMG/M metagenome (GOLD analysis project Ga0209295, IMG submission 187428) | Marine algal microbial communities from Porto, Portugal - Porto_5 metaG (SPAdes) (version 2) | ecosystem: Host-associated > Algae > Red algae > Unclassified | place: Portugal: Porto... | reverse complement strand
CCATGGTGGTTGTCCAATTTATAAAAGTTAAAGCAATAAGATTACTATAATGAATTTTTAAAACGTAATGTACGTCTTAGCTGTAATGGAAATGTAAGTTCTCTTCACTGACCAAAGTCTTTAATGTCTGCAAATTATCGTCATTTGGGTAAACGCGCCAGTGCTCGGACAGTCCGACATTTGCGATACCATAGACCTCATAAATACTTAGTCCAAGCGGTAGACAGTTATCATTGATAGAAGCGTCAGTATTACTTAGCGCATTATTGGCATAACTGGCTGACATACCGTTTTGATTGGCCGCATCATGGTTCATGTCGCTCTCTAATGCTAATAAATCGTTGCCGTTTTCATCATACAAGCTGCCACCCATTGCAGGATCGTAGACGTTACTACCGCTGCTACCTTGCTCGTCTTGCTCTTGGTTATAAGCCAGACGCGGCTCGGGAATAATGTCAGCTTGGGCTGATTTGAGTAATGGCTGTAGACGTGTGAGCAGATTAATATCACTACCGTGAACTTTGATACTGATTTTTTTGAGCCAACGTAGTCTGGCATCTACCATACTCATGGCACTATCAAGACGTGCAAATAAGCGCCCATCACGCTCACGGATGCTGCCTTTGATGATGACGACTTCATCGATTTTTAACTGCTCTTTGACACGGTTAAAACGCTCGGCATAGCAGCTGACCTCGAGTCTCGATGTACCATCATCCAAAGTAATCACGTTACGATTACCAAAGTTGGCAATATCTATGATAAGCCCCGAGAAATAGCAACTGCCGTTATAGCCTGTATCGGTTAACTTATCGAGACGCGCACCAGAGGTATAGCGCTTCAATTCATCCAAGTACTCATTGATTGGATGTCCCGTTAAATACAATCCTAAGGTGTTCTTTTCAGCTTTTAGGCGGTGTTTGTCACCCCAGATAAGTTCTGGCGTCATCACTAATGGTGGTGCTGCGACCACGCCATCCATTTCACCAAACAAATCCATCATACCGATTTCGCGGTTTTGACGATCTTGCTCAGCGGCTTGTACCGCGCTTGGCAATTGACTCATCAAGGCGCCGCGAATCTCGTAAGCTTCATCGGCTGGTAAGTCAGGACGTAGCGTGGCGGCAAAGTCGTCAAAACAGCCAGCGCTGACCAATGCTTCAAGTGTGCGTTTATTGACCTTTTTGATATCGACACGACGACAGAAGTCGTAAAGGTCTTTGAATGGTCCTTCGCGTCGGCGTGCGTCGACGATAGATTCAACAGCACCTTCACCCACGCCTTTAATTGCGCCAAGACCATAAATAATATTGGTTGGCGTATCAGCAACGAAATGCCATTCACTGCGATTGACCGAAGGATTGACTACGGTCAACCCAAAGTTTTCACGGCAGTCATTGATAAAGAACACGACGTTGTCGGTGTTATTCATATCTGAAGTTAAGACCGCTGCCATAAATTCAGCAGGGTAGTATTGTTTTAGATAGGCCGTTTGATAAGCCAAGACACCATAAGCCGCAGAATGCGAGCGGTTAAAACCGTAACCTGCGAACTTTTCCATCAAGTCAAATACACCACCTGACGTAACTTCATCAATACCTTGCGAGGTGGCACCCGTGACAAAAATATCGCGCTGCTTGGCCATCTCTTCAGGTTTCTTTTTACCCATCGCACGGCGTAGCATGTCAGCACCGCCTAGACTATAGCCTGCCATCACCTGCGAGATTTGCATCACTTGTTCTTGATAGACAATAACGCCATTGGTGTTTTCTAAAATTGGCTCAAGATTGGGATGGTCATAAATGACTTCCTCGCGACCATGCTTACGGTCGATATACATCTCTACCATGCCAGCATCGAGTGGACCTGGGCGATACAGCGCACACATGGCGATGACATCTTCGATATTGGTTGGTTGCAGTTTGGCCAGATACTTTTTCATGCCCATACTTTCTAGCTGAAAGACCGCTGTGGTTTTGGCATCTTGCAGCAGCTTATAGGCTTTGCTGTCATCTAGCGGCAAATCTTCTAAAACTAAGGCGGGTACGTTTTCTTTTGCACGGCGTAAATTAATATTTTCAACCGCAGCGTTGATGACGGTTAAGTTACGTAGACCCAAAAAGTCAAACTTTACCAACCCGACAGCTTCTACATCGTCTTTATCAAACTGGCTGACGCGGTGACCTTCATCATCACAGTAAATGGCACTAAAGTCAGTGATTTTGTGTGGAGCAATCAATACGCCACCGGCATGTTTACCGACGTTTCGACAGACGCCTTCAAGCTTAATCGCCATCTCCCAAATCTCAATGGCATCTTCATAATCCATATTGTCAGGGTTAGAGATTAAGTCTTTGAGCTGTGGTTCTTGCTCAAGCGCTTGGCTCAGTGTGATGCCAGGCGTTTTTGGAATCAGCTTAGATATTTTATTGGCCAAAAAGTACGACTTACTTTGTACACGCGCCACATCTCGCACAACCGCTTTTGCGGCCATCGTACCAAAGGTAATAATCTGGGAGACGGCATCACGGCCATAGGTTTGCGCGACATAATCAATGACACGATCACGGCCTTCAATACAAAAATCGATATCGAAATCGGGCATCGATACACGCTCAGGGTTCAAGAAGCGCTCGAACAGTAGGTCATAATGAATCGGGTCAAGATCGGTAATGTTTAATGCATAGGCGACTAATGAACCTGCACCAGAACCACGTCCAGGGCCTACTGGCACGCCATTTGCTTTGGCCCAGCGGATAAAGTCCATGACGATTAGGAAGTAACCGGGGAAACCCATGGATAAGATAATATCTAATTCATATGCAAGGCGCTCATCGTATCTCTGACGGAAGTCGCTCCAATTGTCCGTACGTGATTCGACAGGAAACAGCTTATCTAAACGCTGCTCAAGACCGCGTTGTGATTCGGCACGGAAAAATGATTCAATCGTCTCGCCTTCGGGCACAGGAAAATCAGGTAGGACGTTAATACCAAGCGTTAAGGTGACATTACAGCGTGTAGCGAGACGCAAGGTATTATCAATGACCTGCGGAATATCAGCAAACAGCTGCGCCATTTGGTCTTGCGTTTTGAGATATTGCTCATCCGAGTAAGTCTGCGGACGGTTTGGGTCAGCCAGGACATAAGAGCCTGCAATACAAACACGGGCTTCATGAGCGTCAAAATCATCTTGCTCTAAAAAACGCACGTCATTATGCGCAATGATAGGGATATTGTGTTTGGCACCTGAATGGATGGCTGCTCTAATAAAAGCATCTTCGCCTGACCGATTGGTGCGCTTAATCGCAAAGTACAAACGATCATCAAATTTTTCCTGCCACTCAGTGAGTAGTTCATCGGCTTTTTCTGGCATCGAGCCGACCAATGCTTGACCCACATCTGACTTTTCTGTGAGCAGTACAATCACACCTGCTGCATGCTCTAAGATATGACTGCGCTTAATAACCGGCGTGCCATGGTTGACAGGATCAGCGCGACCTTCGGTAAACCCAAGCGATACGATACGGGTAATGTTTTGATACCCTTCGTTATTCATCGCAAGTAAGGTGAGACGTGTGTCTTCATTATCCATGATGACTTCACTGCCAATAATTGGCTTGATACCCGCACCTAAGCAGGCACGATAAAACTTCACCGTGGCATATAAATTGGACAAATCTGTCAATGCTAACGCACGTTGATTGTCAGCCGCAGCAGCTTTTACCAGCGGTTTGATACGCACGATAGAATCGGTGATGGAATATTCGCTGTGAATGCCAAGGTGTACAAATGCCATAGAAGACTCTTACTGGTACGATCAAAGAAATAAGCTACCGATAAAAATAATTGATGATTATCAGTCAATTATACCGATATCTAGAGGCCGCTAAGACCTCGATAGCCATATTGATACGTTTTAAATGGGGTCGTCAATAATAGCATTATTTGCCGCAGACAGCCACAGGTTCAAAGGGTTTAATCTGCGTGAGTTAAGTCATTACGTCACATAAATCAGGTCATAGATAACAGCAAAAAGCCCTCAATACAACGAGGTATAGAGGGCTATGTGATTGATAATTAAAGTCAGTTAAATTAGTAACCAATCACCGCTGCATCGACAATACGTGGATCAGACGATCCGTACACACCGTTTGGTGTAAGCATGATCGATTGTGTGGATCCCATCGCGGATTTTGGACTGACAGTATGACCCATTGATTCGAGCTTTTTGACAGTATCAATGTTCAGTGCTTTTTCCACTCGAATTTCATCAGGTAGCCATTGATCGTGGATACGCGGCGCATGTGTTGCCTCAGCGATATTCATATCATGGTCGATGACGTTAGAGATAATCTGGGTGACGGTTGTGATGATTCGACTACCGCCTGGGCTGCCTGTGACGATATAAGGTTTGCTGTCTTTGAATACGAATGTCGGACTCATAGAGGACAGTGGACGCTTATTGGCTTCCACTGCATTGGCGTCGCCACCAAGTAGACCATAGCCATTTGGTACGCCGGGTTTGGCAGAGAAATCATCCATTTCATTGTTGAGCAGAATGCCCGTACCGTCCGCAACAAGACCAGTACCATAAGAAAAATTTAACGTATAGGTGTTGGCTATCGCATTACCATCTTTATCAACGATAGAGAAATGCGTGGTCTGATCACTCTCATACGGCAGAGGATTGTTTGCTTTGATAGTGGCTGCTGGCGTGGCTTTATTGGGATCAATCAACGTACGCAGTTTATCCGCATAGGCTTGTGAGGTTAAGCCGCTGGCAGGCACATCGATAAAGTCAGCATCTCCCAGATACTCAGCTCGATCTGCATACGCTAACTGCATTGCTTCCGCCATTAAGTGAATAGTCTGTGCGCTGTTTTGTCCATAGTTACCCAGCGGATAGCCTTCTAAGATATTCAATATTTCAATAATGTGAATACCACCGGAGGAGGGCGGCGGCATAGAGACAATCTCATAGTCACGGTAGTCGCCTTTGACAGGTTCGCGAGCAATGGCTTGATAATTGGCCAAATCTTGCAGGCTCATACTACCGCCCGCTTCGTTGACTGCTTTGACCAGTTTTTGAGCGGTCTCACCCTTATAAAATCCATCGGTACCCTGTACTGCAATCCGCTTTAGCGAACGCGCAAGCTCAGGCTGCTTTAAACGCTCACCCGGCTGATAAGCGCTGCCATCAGGCTTAAAAAACACTTTTTTGGTACTTGGCCATTTCTGTAAGCGATCGCTCAATGCCGTGAGTGACTCTGACAAGCCAGCGGTGACTTCTATGCCGTCTTCAGCCAGTGCTATCGCTGGTGCCATAACTTGCTCGCGGCTCATCGTACCATGCTCTTCTAGTGCTTTTAGTAGTCCTGCTACTGTCCCTGGCACGCCAACGGCCAAGCCATGATAGCGAGATAAATCGCTGACAGCATTGCCTGCTTCATCGAGGTACATATCGCGTGAGGCGCTACTCGGTGCTTTTTCACGGTAATCAAGTGCCACTGTTTTGCCTTGTTTAGCATCATAAATCATCATAAAACCGCCCCCACCGATATTACCTGCACGCGGCAAGGTTACTGCTAGGGCAAAACCTACTGCAACGCCAGCATCTACCGCATTACCACCGTCCTTTAGAATCTGTAGACCGATATCAGAGGCAAGCGCTTCTTGGGTAGCGACCATGCCATTCTTTGCCCAAACTGGATGATGAATGGCGTCTTCAGAATAGATGGCTTGGTCACTATTAGTATTATTGGAGGTATTAGTATTGTTCGATGTGGTGTTAAGTGTATTGGTCTTCGCTCGCGTGATGCGCTTAGTTTCAGATAATACTGTTGGACTATCAGCCATGATGGCCAAGCTTATGGCACTGGTATTGATTGATGTGTTGTTGGCTGTGGCGTTACTTGTTGAGGCTTTTGGCTCTGCGGCCTGTGCGGATATAGATAGCAGTAGCGTACTGGTAATGAGCACGACGCTAGATTTGAGTAAGGTATTCATTTTTGGTTTACGTCGTTTAGCGGTTCGATGGTGGCGAGATAATAACTGTGACATCGCAAAGTCCTTTTTACGCGAGTGGAGAGAATAGAGCTAGGAAGTAGATAAGCCTAAATAGTAACGAAAATATGAAATAGTAGAAAGTTGTTTATTATCTTTCGTGGTGTACGCTTCTATAGTACTTATTCGTACTGACTATATTTTAGATAAACGAAGCTAATTTTTAAGTAAATGAAGCTAATGATAAGAAATCTGTTATACAGAGAAAATTACTTATGAATGAAGAGATTCTTTAATAATATTCGCTAATATTACTAAATTGTAACGTCTTGTGATATAAATAACGGTACTAATGTACACTCATTATCGACTGTCTATTCATACAAAGAGATTACTATGTCATTACACCATATTAATAACCGCAATCGACAGCGCTACTCTGAGACTGCGCCCACTTACTTATCTGACACTGCTCATGAAAACTATAATGGTAAAAATAACAACGGTCATCTATATCCAATCGGTAAATTGACTTCTATCGCCTTGATGATTGGTAGTGCTTCACTTGTACTCACAGGTTGCCAATCAACTCCAGCCAGCTCATCTTCACATCTGTCGTCAAATAGCAGCGCCTCTAGTACTATGATGGACTTTAGTGTCGCAGATGCCGCGCAGAGTCAACGTCAGGGTCAAGCCTTTACTGCCAGTCAAAACGCTCAGGCCACGCGTTATGAGCAACTGTTTGATCAAGATAAATTTCCAAATTCCGAAAACCAAGCCAAATCACACTTGCTAGCAGCCATTCGTCAACACTTGGCGACCGAGCATGTCGCAGTCGCCACAGCCAACTATCGCTCAGCACCATTCATTGACCCAGATAGTATCGATGCAGGATCAAGTAGCTTGCTTCGAACGATTATAGAAACCTATGCGTATCAGCCTGAAGGTGTATATAGCGAAAATGATGATGAGCCATACAATGATGACTATAATGATTATGATGACGCAAAAGATTCGATAGAGTCCGACTATTCTAGTGATTATGATAAGTCTAGAGCAGAAGCTGAAGCAGAAAGAGAAGCGATTGCTGCTATATTGGCTGAAGCAGGGGAGAACGAGCCGACAAGCAATGATGCTAGTAGCGATAGAGAGTATGCTTACGATACAGCAGATGACTATAGCAGCGATGACTACAGTAGTGACGACTATAATAATTATGATGAAGACAGCAGCAGTGCTAAAGGCATGCTATCAGGAATGTCAGGCTTAAGTCCCAAATCAATGGCTGCAAAGTATGAAGCCATGCAAATGGCAAAACAGAAAAATAAGGCCGAAACGGTAAATCGTAGCAGTCTGCCAATGTCACCTACAGGCATGATTGGCAATATACTTGATATGTTCCACCGTACTCCTGAGCAGCTCGCCGCAAAAAATGCTTATCAGTATGAGCATTTAACGTTCAATAGTGTTAGTCAGTACAATCCCAAGCAGCGCCAACTACAAAGTGTCTATAGCTACGACTACGCCACACCAACGATTAGCTCATCGATACAGATACCGTTAGCATTTGATTTTAATAATAGCAGTGTCGTAGTTGATCCATCGGCCATCATGCCGATCGTTGCACTTGTTAACCCTGAGAATACGCCGTTACCATCACAGATGACCTCGCATACGGTGAGCTTTGGTTTACCTGAAAGCATCACGGAACAATTGCCACCAGCAGTGCTCTACGATGCGGTACTTAATGCGATACAGAACAGTATGGCTGAGCTCGCGCCTGAGCATTTTAGTGCAGTCGATATAAGTGGTGATGCGTTTGCCAAAGAAGTTGGTGCGACTCGCGCTGTAAAAGTCTATTTCGGTAGCCAGCAAAGCGGTGAAATAATTGGCAAGACGCTCAAATATGTAACCAAATCACTGCAAGAATACATAGATGCCAATCCAGATAAATATCCAGATGGTGCTGTATTGAAGAAAGCACTTGCTAAGGTGCAATTATACAATAAAGGCTATCAGAGCGCGGATGTCGGTTCGCTATTGCAGCTGATCGAAGCCATCGGTCCTATCTCGTTTAATCAAATCAACTACTATTACTTAGATAGCTCAGATCGACTACTGGCCAAGCAGCAACGTGTCAATATCGGTGGTGATTTGATGGGGTCGACCACAACCGTGCTAAATCAAGTGCGTTACGATAAAGCCAGTTTTAACCGTAATACCTTGACACCACTGCTTACAGAGTCTTTTGGTCCAGATGCTACACCTCCTATCGATGGCAATGCATGGATAGCTACGCAGCGCGCGCAAAAAGACAGATTACAAACGGCCCGCTATGCACGCTACGACTATCAAGACAGCGGTAACGAGAGTGCTTATAGTAGCGATGAATATGGCAATGATGAGTATGCTAATGACAATGGCGCAGACGCTATTGATGAGAGCCGAGTTGACGATGCTCAAGATGATATGAATGAAAAATAGAAGTCAAATGACATTATCTCATTGCATTTACGCTCATATCTATTAAGGATGAAAAATGAAAACAGTACATCACACCATTGCACAACGTCTGCCATTTAAGACTAAAAACAATCTGCTACTAACCAGTGCGTTTTTGACAGGAGCACTGTTGTTAACAGGTTGCCAATCTACCAGTCTGGGCCAGTCCAATACGGTGGCTGTAAAACAAGCACCTAGCGTTGCCAAAAAAACACTAGAGACAGCACTACAAAAACAGCGTCGTCAGTCATTTAGCTATCATAGCAATCTTGAAATTGGCAATAACCAACAATTTACAGACGCTGATACCAATACTAGTACGGAGAAAATGGCGGCATCAGACTATGTAGATGAACACTGCGAAGAGGCGCATGACCAAGCGTACGCCGCTCTAGTTCTACAAGCCGAACAGCAAAACAAAGATGTTTTAGCAGTGGATTACGATACTCAGCGTGACAGCATAAGGCAGTCGTATTTTGAGTGCGTAGATGCCTATCATGCATGGAATGACCATCAATACGATAGCGATATAAAAGTAGCACCAGATTATCAAGCGCTATTTGATAATTATGAGGATAAACAAAGACCGTTAGATAGGAAGAAAGCACAGTTATTAGATGAGTATCTACTAAAGCCGCTCTCTATCGACTCTCAAGGGATTTATCAACCGATGGCAGGCAAGGCTACGATGCTCGCTAGTGCGCAATATCAAGCACGCAACCATCACAGCAGTATCAACCAGCCTATTTATATGGATTTTAAAAACGGTGATATTTACCTATGGGCAGATAATTTTGCGATTCTAAACTCAGAATTGTTAGATGATAAACTCGGTACAAAATGGCAAAACAAGTGGCTAAAAATAGCCATTGATGATGGTACGTTACCTAAAGGGTTTGGTGGTGAAGTAATCAAAAGCCACTTTGCAGCGTTAGATGCGACTTATGACGCGGCGCCTGTCAGCCAATTCAATTATGTTGCCCCTAACTCACTTAATTCACTGTCTCCAAAATTGCCGACACACCAGCTATCAGCTATGCTACCAAGCGATCAAATCATTCGCCGAGTACAAAGCTTTGAGGATTATCAAGCGTCGCAACAGAAATATATGCAGATTTTCTACGACCGGATCAGTGAAAAATACCCAGAGCTGATACAAGAACCCGAACCGATGACAGCGTTTGAGTCGATTCAAAATCCAAAGGCATTCACCAGTAAGTCTGTTGTACAAAAAATACTGGCTATGATAAAAGATCAAATGAATGAGGAAGCAACGACAGATGAAGCCGTTGCCAATACAGAAGTACACGAGCTGTACGGATTTGATAAACGTGGTCGACTCAAATGGGCGCACTTGCGTCGTCAGTTAGATAACACTAGCGAAGCGAATAACAACAAAGGCATGAGGATAGATGTGTTACAGCAGTATTCTGCTATCAGGACTAAGGACTTGGCATTTCCTAACTTACCAAGCAATGTGCAAACGCCAAATGCTAGCAATAGCATTGATTTACGAAAGTATGCTCCAGAGCTGCTGCAATACTATCAAGATGGTAATGGCACGGCAGTAGGCAAAATGGTATTTAACATGCTGCCAATGGTCAGAGAGCGTTTGGGTTCGGTTGAGTAAATAGCGAGCTTCGGAAAAATGATTTTTCCACATTTGAATAGGATAGGTATGAAACAATATTTAGTAGGTGTATTTTTTACTGTCATCACTTTTAGCTCTGCTCAAGCGGGATGTATTGGCAACTCATCGTTCTCCACATGTTCTGATGCTAGTGGAAATACGTACACAAATAATAGAATAGGGAATACTACGTATACCTCTGGCTATAATAGTAGTACAGGAAGTAGCTGGAATCAAAGTACCAATAAAATTGGTAATACCTCATATACTAACGGTACCAGTGCTGATGGCGGTTCTTGGAATAAATCTTCTCAACAGATTGGTTCTTATACTTATCATAATGGTAGTGATAGTAATGGTAATAGCTTCAGCTATTCCTGCAATCAATATGGATGCAACTAAAATATATAGACAATAAAAAACGAATAAAAAAGCGCACCTATTAACGGCGCGCTTTTTCATTTTATACGTATACAGCTGGGTAAAATAACACTTTTCCGGAGTGGTTTATTACATACCTTGCTGTGCACGATCACCACGTTGCTCACGATGGTCTGGACCACGACGGCCTTTGTCGCCACCTTTTTTATCTTCTTTCATTTGTGCAAGTTTTGCACGCTGCTCAGCAGTCAATACTTGAGCAATGGCATGCTGTGTTTGTACACGCTCGACAAAGCGTTGTTTTTCTTTTGCTGCTTGTTGATCAGCCAGACGGTTTAAAGCCGTAGTATTCAAAGTGCTGGCATTGGTCAACGCTTGTATTTGCTGATTCATTTGCGCGCGTTCTGCTTGATGTTCTGCACGGTCAGCAGTGCGATCGCCACGTTTGTTTTGCATGATGGCTTTGATTTGCGCTTGCTGTGTCGCTGTTAGGTCCAGTTTTGACATTGGGCCTCTCATCTCACTTTTTTTCATGCCAGCTTTATGCTGCTTTTGCATTTGCGCAGTTGGCGTTGTATCAGTAGTCGCGTTAACGCTGGTGCAAGCGGTTACTGTAAATATGCTAGACGCTGCTAATACTGAGCCTAATAGTAATTTTTTCATCATAATGTCCTTGATTACATTGAGTTTGGTTTAATAAGCACTAAATTTTTATCTTGCAAGTAGCATCTGTTGAACGTTGTCGCTCGTTATGGTCAGCCATCTTAGAGATGCAATACTTGCTGTTGATAGAAGTATATTACGACAGTTAAAGGTTACGAACATTTATGAAGTATTAAGAAAGGTAACGTTTCTGGTGAATTGGCAAGTGCTTGCCTGATAATATGGTTAACTAGAGTCTACCGACAATAAAAATTAAAGGAGAGAAGTATGCCAAACATCCTGATAGGCGATGACGACGAAGAGTTAACGCAGTTATTACAAGAGTACTTGGACAATCACGGTATCCACTGTGACTGTGTGCATGATGGTGAAGCGGTCATACAAAGGCTCAAAAAAATAGCACATGAAGATACGGCCTATGATTTACTCGTTTTAGATATCATGATGCCAAAACTAGATGGACTGAGTGTACTGCGTCAACTGCCAAATATTATTGATATTCCCGTTATCATGCTGACAGCAAAGGGCGAGGAGATTGACCGTATTATTGGTTTAGAACTTGGTGCTGATGACTACATCACTAAGCCTTGTAATCCTAGAGAGCTGCTGGCACGCATCAACGCAGTAATCAAACGTACCAATACAGCTGTATCAGAGCATACTCCGTTACCAGAGAGTCGTTTGCATCTCGATCAAAACCAACGTGCTTGTCAGATAGATGGGGTGACGCTACAAGTCACTGGTACAGAGTTTGATCTGCTCGTGGCCTTGCTCAAACAAAAAGGCGAGGTGGTAAGCAAGGCATGGCTGTCAGAAAATGTCTTGCAGCGTGAGTTACAGCCATTTGATCGTAGCCTTGATGTACATGTATCTCGCTTACGCAAAAAACTTCAACCTTTCCACGATGAGCCAATAAAAGCGGTGCGTGGAAAAGGTTATCAACTGGTGCTGTAATGACGGACATATCGATGAAAGCTACTGAGCAGACCCTTAAAAAAGCACCTAAGTTTAAGGTGCGTATTACTCTGTTTTGGCGTTTGTTCCTGAGCCTATTACTGACGATTTTAATCACCTCTGTACTGTCCATCGTGGTAGAGCGCTGGCTAGCTGAAAAAGAGCTGACCTCTCGTATGGATGTGCAAATCAATAGCCTATTGATAAAGCGTGAAGAGATGGTCGCGTCACTACGGGCTGGTGATGTAGAGTCTGTCAGGCAGATGTATCGTCAAGACCGCCAGTTGATGAATCAAATCAGAGTCTATGATGAGCAGGGCGCTATTATATTCCCTCGTTATCGTGACAAAGACGGTCAGCCAGGACAACTGCAAAGTGGTCGGCAGAGAATGGATCGCATGATACAACCGGAGCGACCAGTGTCGCCTAGAGTAGAGAATAACGTTTATGGCGTAGAAGGCCGCAATGCTGACAATAGACTGCGCGAGCACGACAATGAGATACCGAAAGATGAGCCGTCTTTTTGGCAAAAATTCTTAAAGCCAAGAACAGCAAGTAGTGCAGCAGTAGCTGATATCGATACTCGTCCTGAACTGGCCGATATGTCTGTTGAGTTACCTGATGGTCAGTCAATCATCATACAGTTGCGTCCGCACTTGCGTTTTTCAGACGTGGTAGAGATACAGCACGGTAATTTTCCAATACGTTTGCTATTGATCGTTATCTTTAGCGTACTGGTCTGCATATGGCTCAGTCGTACGCTAACCCAGCGAATTGGGCGTGTACAAAATACCGTACATCGTATGATTGATGGTAATTATCAAGCCAATCCAGAATTGTCCAAGATGGGCGATGATGAGTTGGGACTACTCGCCAAAGACGTCGCCCATCTGTCAACGAGGCTCGTCGATAGTGAGCTGGCACGCAAGCAGATGCTCAGTGATATCTCACATGAGCTGCGTTCGCCACTTGCTCGTCTAGATGTAGCGACTGAGCTGACTCGAGACTTTGCGCCCAATGCCAATCGCTATCTAGACCGTATCGATAAAGAATCTACACGAATGAATGAGCTGATTGAGCAGATCATCCATATTCAATCCCTACAAATGCAGCAATATACCATTGATAATTTGGAGAGTGAGGCAGTCGATATATCTGACATCATTAGCAATATCGGAAAGGATGTCTGCTTTGAGTTTCAACATAAAGACGTGCATTGGCAATGGCAACCGCCTGTAGCCGCAGCGCTAGATGATTTGGAAGGCTTTTGGACAGTTCAAGGTAATGCAGAGCAGTTGTATAGTGCACTTGAAAACGTCATTCGCAATGCTTTTATGCACACGGCAGCGGGCTCGACAGTGATTGCGGAAATAAAGGCAACACAAATGGACAACAAGGCACCAGCCGTTCAAATTAATATAATAGACGAAGGTGGCGGTGTGGCAGATAAAGACTTAGAACGTATTTTTCAACCCTTTGTGCGGCTCGATACTGCTCGGCATCGTGATACCGGCGGCTACGGTCTTGGATTGGCTATTGTCCATGCTGTGGTCATGGCACATAAAGGATATATCAATGCTCATAACCGCCAAGATGGTATTCAAGGGTTAGTGGTACAAATAGTGCTACCTAGCAGACAAAAAGATAAATAATGTAGAAATAATTTATGTAACCAATATGCGCTTATCCTGTATTTGTAATGTGTATAAGCGCATATATTGGTAATAGACAAAAGCCAGTTCTTTTTAAAACCGACGTAACTTATTATAAATAAGCAAAAATTAAAAGTATTTATATTCGTTTTTATGAATATAATGGATGAACGGTATCAAAACGCGGATGAACGGTATTGTCTCTCTGTATATATTCGGTAATACTAATATATACAGAGAGTGATAAAGATTATACAAAACAGAACGTCTTATTCCTTAAAGACTACTACAACTATTATTTGAACAAGGTGTCGTCATTATAAGCTTATAACCCGTTTTATTTTGTCACATCGTCTCTCTGACATGGATTTTATCTTTGATTTTTTAAATCTGACAAGTCTATAAGGGAGTACGCATCATGAACCGCATCTATAAAGTCATCTGGAATGAAGCCTTAAGTTGTTTTACTGCCGTTGGTGAATACGCGAAAGGACGCGGCAACTCTTCCAAATCGAGTGTTAGCTCTAACGCTACCATTAATACAACGTCTAACCTGCCCACTATCCATACATTACGCCTGAGCACCATAGCGCTTGGGCTACTAGCTGCTGGCTTTGGTATGCCCGCGAATGCAGTAGGTACTTACTTTGCTGGAGATGGTTCTGCACCTAAGATCTATACCAATCCATTCCTTCATCAAACAGTAACGGTACAAGGTGGAGAAACTGTCACTGGCGATCCCAATACTAAAAATATCAGCGTGACTGCCAATAGGCGTGATAAGTCGCTAACGGTAAAGCTGGATAAAGATGTCGACTTAGGAGCCGATGGAAGTCTCAAAACGGGTGATACTTTAGTTGATAATTCAGGCATTAAAATTACAGCTGTTAATCCAGCCAACAGTGTCACTTTGAGCAGTAGTGGCCTAAATAATGGCAATAATAAGATCTTTAATGTAGCCGATGGCGACGTTATGGTAGGGAGCAAAGAGGCCGTTAATGGCTCGCAGCTTTATAGCTTAGCCAGTACGGTTGCTGCTAATAAAACCAAGTACTATAGCGTAAATACAATGGCTATTGGCAATGCTAATAACGATGGTGCAACAGGTGATAATGCTATGGCTATGGGTGGCAATGCTAGCGCTCTCGGCAGTCAAACAATAGCCATCGGTAGTGGAGAGAGTGGTCAACACACGACTGCATTAGGTGAGCAGTCTATCGCTATCGGAGCAAATGTTGTGTCAAGAGGTGGATCATCTATTGCTATTGGTGGTGATGACCTAAATGCTGCTTCTGAAGCAAACCTTGATGGCACATCTAATATTGGTAAAAATACAGGTACCGTTAATACAGTGTTTAAATCTTATACTGGTCGTGATCTTGTAGAACCAGCGTACTATGCGAGAAACACGGAAGCCACTGGTGCTGCCTCTATTGCGATTGGTTCAAAGTCATTATCTACAGGAGATTTGTCTACTGCTGTTGGTGTGCAGGCTAGCACAGAAGGTGTTGCTGCTTCTGCCTTCGGTATGGGTTCTTCAGCAACTAAGAAGGGTTCAGTGGCATTAGGTGCAGGTTCAACCACACTCACTGATGCGACTTACCAAGATAAGCTTACTATTGGTAATAAGGACTATCTATACGCTGGTGCGACAAACGATAAAGGAGCACAGATATCTGTCGGTTCAGAAAGACGTGAGCGTCAAATCAAACATGTTGCTAGTGGTGAGGTGAGTGCAGCCAGTACCGATGCGATCAACGGTAGTCAGTTACATGCAACCAATGAGTCTGTCAAAGATTTAAGTACTACGGTAGTGGCTAACAAAACGCACTTCTATAGTGTCAATAGCACGGATTCAACTCGTGGCAATTACCATAATGATGGTGCGACTGGTGTTGACGCGATGGCAGCTGGAATTGATGCTCAAGCCGTTGGTAATCGCGCTGTTGCTATGGGAACTGGTGCCTCTGCTACTAGTTCTGAATCAACTGCATTAGGCGCAGCATCGCAAGCATTTGCAGGTTCGGCCACAGCCGTTGGTTTTGGCGCAAGAGCAGATAAATATGGTACAACGGCGGTGGGTGTGAATTCTCGTGCACAAGGTGAATATAGCACCGCTGTTGGTCAACAAGCTGAAGCTATAGGTGATGACTCCATTGCAATGGCTAGGGGCGCTAAGGCTACTAAGAAGAGTGCCATAGCCGTTGGCGTTAACGCTAAAGCTGATGGCGAGCGTTCAGTAGCTGTAGGTGAAGGTGCAAAAGCTACTACTCTGACAGGCACTGCTATTGGCTCGCGTACGCTTGCTAGTGCAGTACAAAGCACAGCGGTTGGTGTTGGTTCTAAGGCAACCAAACAATGGGCCACGTCTATTGGCTTTAGTTCGCAAGCAAATGGTGTTAGCTCTGTTGCTCTAGGTGATCGAAGTGAAGTGAGTGGAAAAGAGTCGATAGCAATAGGTAAAGGTAATATGGTGAGTGGTACTAACTCAATTGCCATAGGTACTGGTCATACTATTATTGGTGATAATTCAGGTGCATTTGGTGATCCGAACAATATCACTGGCTCAGGCAGTTACGTAATAGGTAATAACAATAATGTTGCTAACAACAATACGTTTGTTCTGGGTAACGGTGTGGAAACAACCCAAGACAACAGTGTCGTTCTAGGTAACTTATCTACTGACCGTGCCGCCACAATGGAAACGGGAGTTACTATTAGTGGAACGCCGTATAATTATGCAGGTTCAGCGCCAGTAGGTGTAACAAGTGTTGGTTTCGTTGGTGGGGAACGTCAAGTTATTAATGTGGCAGCAGGCGCTGTCAACGCAACCAGTACAGATGCGATAAACGGCAGTCAACTGTATGCTACTAATGAAGCGATCGAAAGTAATACGACTACTATCAATAAAGGCTTCGCTCTGAAAGCTGCTGATGGCAATACCGTACAAAAGCCACTAGGACAAGCGGTAGAAGTCGTTGGCTCTAATGACAACATCGACACAATAGTGAAAAATGGAAAAATCGAAGTCAAGCTAAATAACGACCTCAACCTAGGCAACAACGGTAGTATCAGTACAGGTAATATCTTCGGTGGTACTCAGGTTAATCGCTTGGGCATAGTCACTGGTGGTCTACTAATGGGCGGTGTAACTACAGTGAGTGGGGTTGGTGTGACGGTAACGGGTACACACCCACTATCCAATGCCACATTGAGCAGTGATGGTCTAAGCATGGCTGGTGGCCCAAGTATTACTAAATCTGGTGGTATCGATGCTGGCAATAAAAAGATTGTAAATGTTAATGATGGTGAAAATCCAAATGACGCTGTTAATGTCAGTCAGCTCAACAGTTCATCTGCCGCTGCTAGAACTAAAGTGATAAAAGGAACAAATGTCTCTAGTGTCGAATTCTCAACCGACAGTATCACAGGACAAGATATCTATACCGTTAATGCAGATGGTGTCACTGCATCAGCAGGATCTACAGCTGTCATTGTCACTGCTGGTGGCAAAGATGAGACGACCAACATGACAGATTATGCTGTTGACCTAAGTGCCGATAGCAAAGCCAGTCTGGTAAAAGCAGACAGTGCCATGCAGACCATTGTTGCTCAAATAGACGGCGTTGATGTTAAAACACTTAATCAAACTGATAACACCGCTAATTTCCTAACGGGAGATAACATTGTTCTTAGTGCCGAGGATGGCGGTATTAAAATTGCTACAAAAGAGGACGTCACTTTTACCAGCGTCACCACAGGCGATACTTCAATGAATACTAGTGGTATCAGTTTCCTTGGTGGTAGTACCGTGAGCTTAAGTAGTAACGGTCTTAACAATGGCGGTAATCAGATCACTGGCGTAGCAAGTGGTGTTGGAAACGATCTCAATGCAGCAAATATAGGCGATGTAAACCGAGCCTCTGCCGCTGCTAAAACAGAGGTCACCGCAGGTACTAACGTGGCTGACGTTGTGAAGTCTACGGGTAGTAACGGTCAAGATGTCTATACCGTTAATGCTGATGGTGTGACTGCTTCAGCAGGATCTGCAGCTGTCACAGTTACTGCAGGTGAAAAAGACGAGACGACCAACACGACAGATTATGCTGTTGACCTAAGTGCCGATAGCAAAGCCAGCCTAGTCAAAGCAGACAGTGCCATGCAGACCATTATTGCTCAAATAGATGGCGTTGATGTTAAAACGCTTAATCAAACGGATAACACGGCTAATTTCCTAACGGGAGATAACATTGTTCTTAGTGCCGAGGATGGCGGTATTAAAATTGCTACAAAAGAGGACGTCACTTTTACTAGTGCCAGCTTTGCTAATAGTACAGTGCGTGTGAGTAGTGAAGGTCTGGATAATGGTGGCAATAAAATTATCAATGTAGATGATGGTGAGGCAGATACAGATGCTGTCAATGTTAGACAATTAAATGCCACCAACAATACAGTGGACCTAGGACTGAACTTCACAGGAGATGATACAAATGTTGTCATCAATCGCAAGTTGGGTCAAACATTGACACTCCAAGGAGGCGCTACCAACGTAACTGAAAATAATATCGGAGTGATCGCTGATGAAGAGGGTAATCTCAACGTTAGATTGGCTGAAGATGTCATGCTTGGTAAAAATGGTAGCGTGAGAATGGAAAGCACGGTGTTTAATAATGCAGGCGTCACTATCACTGATGGTCCTAATCAGACCATTACGTTAAGCAACGAAGGTCTTGACAATGGTAATAATAGAATCATCAAAGTTGGCGAAGGGGTTGCACCAACTGATGCTGTAAACTTCGCACAGCTCACCATGACTAATGATGAAATTGCCAAAGGTATCAAAATTGGTGACGGCAATAGTGCCAATGATCAGCAATTTGCGCTAGGCGATACCATCAATGTCACAGGTGATAGCAACCTCACTACTGTCGCTTCTGCGACTGGCGTTCAGGTGAAACTGAATAATCAGTTAGACCTTGGAGGTGATGGCAGTATACAGATAGGCAATAGCATCATGAACAATACCGGCTTCACCTTCATCGATAGTGGACAGGGTAGAACGGTGACACTGAGTAGTCGTGGTCTAGACAATGGAGGCAACACCATTCGCAACGTTGGGGAAGGTGTACTAAATACGGATGCTGTCAATGTTGGGCAGTTAAAAGATGTCGCCATTGCCTTGGATCAAGGTTGGGGCATCACTGCTCAAGGTGATATCGCTACTATGGTAAAACAAGGAGATGCTGTCGACCTCAGTAGTAAAGACGGTAATATCAAGGTATCTCGGAAATCAGTGAGTGATGTCGCTGCTCTTAATGGTAGTTCATCATTGCAAGCTGCAGCCATACCTACCAATGCTAATGATATTAGCTTTGATCTTAACCCAGATATTACTTTGAATAGCGTAACCACTGGTGATACGGTTATGAATGACAATGGACTGACCATTGCAAATGGCCCAAGCATCACGAAAAATGGTATTGATGCCGCTAATACCAAAATTACCAACATTCAAGATGGGGAGGTTTCGGCGACCAGTCAGGATGCCATAAACGGTGGTCAGCTTTATGCCCAAGGGGCTGGTATCAGTAGCATCATTGGTGGTGACACTGTTTACAATGCCGAAAATGGTACTTTTACCAACAGTGATATTGGTGGAACGGGTGAAAGCAATATCGATGGTGCGATTGCTTCTATCAGACAAGGCACGATTGAAATTAGTGAAAATGTGCAAATTAACACAGAGAGCATTACCACTAACACAACCAATATCGCGACCAATACGACAAATATTGCTACGAATAACAGTAATATCACGACCAATACCACGAATATCAAAACCAATACGGATAAGCTAGAGGCTGGACTTAACTTTGGCGCAGACAGTGGTGCCAATATCAACAAACCAATTGGCGATGGTAGTGTCCTAAGCTTTACTGGTGGCAATAACATCACCACCACAGCAGATGGTAGTAGTATTAAGTTTGATCTAAACGGTAATATCAACGTTGATAGTGTCACAGTTGGGACAACGGTTATCAATAGTGAAGGCATCAGTATGCAAGATGGGCCAAGTATGACGTCTCAAGGTCTATATGCTGGTAACCAACGCATGACTGGTGTCGCTGATGGGGTCGAAGCAACAGACGCTGTCAATTATAGTCAGCTTAGTGCACTCGATAGTAGACTCAATAACAACATGAGCGATCTTGGCTACAAAATCGACGAAGTAGAAGACGATGCAAACGCAGGTATCTCAGCTGCAATGGCAATGTCAGCAATGCCTCAGGCTTATATCGCAGGTAAGTCACTGATTGGTGGCGGTGTCGGTACCTATAACGGAGAAAGTGCTGTAGCAATTGGTTTCTCTAAATTATCTAATGACGGTCGCTGGGTCATCAAAGTAAATGGTTCGGCAGATACTCAAGGAAACGTAGGCGGCGCAGTTGGTGCAGGTTTCCATTTTGACTAACGAAGCCTTTCAACTGTAGTTATCGGTAGGCTATAAAAAAGCAAGACATCTAATGTCTTGCTTTTTTACGGCTTAAAGATAAAAAGTTAAGGTAATAAAGCTACCGATAAATAAAAATAAGCGCTGGTAAGTTGTATCTTACAAGCGCTTATTATTTATAATTAAGACGCTGTTATATTCTGAACATTGCGCCATTCGGTGTCAGTCCAACATAGGCCATACCTGCTTGATTCATCCAGTGAGGTTGAATAATACCATGCTGTAAAATCGCATGAATGTCTCTATGTGCTCGTTCTATCTTGTGCTTTTTATATAGTGAGGCTGTGCCTGCGACTGCGTAAATCTCAGATACCATGTCACGAGCTTCTCTTGCGGCTTCACAAGACGCTGCCCACACATCGGCAAGCTGTATATCAGTAAAATTTTTTTTCCGCTGTGCTTCTTCCCATAGTACCTCGACACTATAATGCAGTTGGGCGCGTTTTGATGCCAGTACTGTTTTACTTTTAGCAATGGTAGCTTGTACCGTTGCACGGTCGCGTAGATCTGGGCTCTTACCAGGCGTTACTCTCTCAAAGCACATATCAACCAAATCATCCGTGGCGGCTTTTAACACGCCTAGCGCCATCGCCGCACAGCCAGCAGCATTGATACAACCGATAGGCAGACGACTGTAGGCAGTATCGACAGCGACAGGACTATCGAAGTCAACTGCATAAGCCTCTTTGACAAAAGCGTCTTTGATAACTATATCGTGGCTACCTGTACCATTTAGGCCACCCACATTCCACGTATCAATGATTTTTACGTCTTTTTTGGGAATAAAAAATAGCTTTAAATTTGCACCTGGGCCAAGGGTCGTAGGAGAGCCTGCGGAGATAACGAGGCAACGTAGCACAAACCAGTCAGCCAATTGGCATCCAGAGACGAGTGTCCATTGTCCTGATACCATATAGCCATTATCTACTGTTTGTGCCACGCCTTCAGGACGTGCGGAATTGGCATAAATATGAGAAGGGTCGCTGTATACTTCTTTCATACTGGATTCATCCAAAAATCGACCGAATGTACAGGCCAAATGGTTGTTCCAAACGATCCAAGCAACGGAGGCCTCAGCACTGGCCAACGTCTCATAAGTTTTTAGCGTTTCTACTGGGTTGCCTGCCCATCCTCCTAACGATTTAGGTAAGCCCATTCTAAACAATGCAAATTCTGAAAGCTTATTGACCACCACGGGCGCAATTTTTCTAGCGCTTTCTGTTTCATCTCTAAACATGATTGCTGATGCATAAATCTTGTTTGCTGCATCCGATGGTAGGGTGGTTATTTCTGCTGAGGATATATCATTCATATTGTTCAACCTTATTATGATGAATAAGACAGTAATTTTTTCTACAGCTGATAAAGTACAAGTTTGAGCGATGACAAATGCTTATATAAAGGATAACCAACAGCTGCCTACCATACAACCGTTAATATGAATATATTAAAAATTATATTGTAAATATTGAATAAATAATAATCAATGATACAAAGTTAAGCGATAAAGCTAGAAATTAAGCTGTAAAAATAGGTAGGGGTAAAGAATATTGAAGAACGAAGCCAGACCAAATACTAAGTGTTAATTCTAAATTACTTAATATTTGGCCGAGAAGATAAATATTCTATAAAGATAGGTATCCTATAAAAACTGTCTTAAATTAGGCATCACGTTTCGGCGCATCAGGCTGCATCATAGGATCGGCATCTACAAATGCCTTTAGTGTACGGCAATGAGTATCAATGGCGACGATATTGGGATAAGCGCTCAAATCTACTTTGAAGCGGCGAGCAGAAGAGACTTGCGGAATCAAATAACAATCTGCGAGAGTAGGACTGTCCTTATAGCAGAACGGTCCGCGATTGTTATCCGCTGCCAAACGTGTCTCTAAAGCAGCAAAACCGTCACTGATCCAGCGATTGCACCATGCAATCACATTTTCCTCGTTTACTGACAACTCATTGCGTAGGTACTGTAAAATGCGCCGATTATTGATTGGGTGGATGTCGCAACCAATCATAGCGCTCAGCGCGCGTACCTGCATACGCCCAGCAGCATCGTTAGGTAATAGTGCTTGCTCAGGGTAGACCTCTTCTAACCACTCTAAGATAGCTGGACTTTGGTATAATAATAAATCATCAGCTTGTAGGACAGGTACTAATCCTTGTGGATTAATCGCTTTGAAGGCAGATTCTAACTGTTCATCCTGTGCCAGATTGATCGTGATATCATCGTAATCTAAGCCTTTTAGGTTCATAGCGATACGAGTACGGTAAGAGGTGCTACTACGAAAGTAGCCATAAAGTGTCATCATGATTCATATCCTTATGTTGATGTGTTTTTAAAAGAATAAATATTATGAAGTAAGATCTGTATCTCACTGATATTTGATCAAGCAAGCCATTATCGAAAAAACCATTAACAAGCAAAATTAAAAAATAACCAAGTACACCAGAATCGAGCAAATCATGCCAGCAGATAAAACCCTTGTAGACAGTTCTATCAGCAGTAAAAATCAAAGTGGGGTTCAGTCGCTTGAGATTGGGCTATCGATACTCGATGTGCTTATCGACCGCAATGAGCCTATGATGCTAAAGGATATCGCTGAAGCCATGCAAATGCATCCAGCAAAATCCCATCGTTACTTGGTCAGTCTCATCCGCAAAAACTATGCGCGTAAGCTCGATGATGGTCGCTATGGGCTTGGTGATAGAGTCCATGCATTGGCATCACTAGGACATACTGAACTCAACCAAAACAATCTATTGGCACGTCTCACGCAGGTGGCTAATGAAATCAAAGATACCTTAAACTGCGGTGTGCAAATCGCCAAATGGTTTAGTGAAGGCCCTATTATTATTCAGTCTGTTGAGCCAGACAGTCCGATTAGTATCATTACTCGCATTGGCTCACGTATGCCATTAACCACATCTGCCACAGGACAATTATTTGCCAGTTATCAACCTGATGCCGTCATTCAGCCATTGGTCACAGCGGAATGGCACACGAACAATGCAGCAGGTATGACCGATAAATGGCAGGATTTTGCTCAGCTGCAAGCCAAAATACGTACTCAAGGCTATGCGACAGTGACGGGTGATATGCTCATGGGCATTAACGCCATTACGATACCTGTCATATTGCCGCAGTTTGCCAGTAGTGCTGCTAAACCATCCACAAATAGTGACAAAATTGCTAGTGAGGATTTACCGCTAGAATATGCCATCACTATCATTGGTACAACAGAGCAATTGCCAATAAGCGCGCAACATGATGTGGTTAAGCAAATACTGGCGATAGCACAGCGTTATCAAATTGCTTAGCCAGTATGTGGTGCTATAAGCTAGGTCGTGTTTTCAAATCATCCCCTAAACCATACATGCGCTACTGGCCACTTTTGCTTTTTCGTATACGTTATTAGCATCTAGACCCGTTGTATTTACTTCATCTAGGTAATGCTGAGAACCTTCCATTAATGGGCCTCTCCAATCTGGGTCGTTGAGTGGATCAGGGATATCAATCATAATATCGCCTTTTTCTTTGGCAGCGGCCATTGCTTTGGCATTGCTGAGGTCAAATACTTTAGAGATATGCGCTGCCAGCTCTGCGCCAGAATTATCATCGATTACTTTTTTCAGGTCATCGGGCAAACTGTTGTACTTTTCTTTGTTCATACTCATAACAAAGGTGGAGTTATAAAAAGGGATGTTGGTGTGCGTATTGATCAGCTCATCAAGGCGAAATGCTTGAATAGGTTGCCAAGTAAAGCTGAGCCCGTCAATGACACCGCGCTGCAGCGAGGTATACGTATCACTGGCAGGCATGCCGACAGGTGCAGCGCCTGTGGCTTCGATAATATGGCTTGCAACCGCAGAAGGTTGGCGAATACGCAGACCTTTCATATCAGCTGGCGTACGAATCGGTTTATCAACGGTATGAAGCGCACCTTGTCCAGTCCCTATCAATGCGAGCAGATGCGTGTCTTCGTACTCGTCTTTAATAACACCCTCATCATATAGCTTATGAAGTATACAACTCTGCTGCTGTGCGGTATTTGTGATACCCGGCAGCTCTACAATTTGAGTCAAAGGAAATCGTCCTGCTGTATATCCTTGTGCTTGCATACCAATATCCACGCTACCTTTCGCCGTAGCGTCATAGGTAGCCCCTGGCTTGCTGAGCGTTGCAGAAGGGTAGATTTCAACCTTTAAGCGACCGTTTGAATCTGCTTCAATTTTCTTTGCCCATGGCTCTAACGCTTCGGTGTTTATATTGTCAGTGGCAGTCATGAAGTGCGAGAACCGTAAAGTAGTCACTTCACCTGCATCTGTAGACGTGACTGCTGCTTGGTCGTTATTGGAGCAACCAGTCATCGCAATCGAGGCGGCTAAGAGTATTCCTAGCGGAGTTCTTATTTTCATCATAGAATCCTTTCATGATGGTTTGGTATTGTTTACTACCTATTGTGACCGAGGGGATGTCGTCAATTAGCACTTTATAATTAAAGCGATGATTAACTAATCATGTAAAAAGGTAGCAAACAGAATGACAGAGTAGTTACTCGCCGACAGGAGCAACTTCGCGCGCTTCAGCCAACTCATCACTGTGCAAAAACTGTGTATGTGCTGGGGCGCGTTTGGTACGAGACCACTCATCTAGCATGTCTTGCTTGATGGAATCTGTAATCATCGATACTTTGTCTTCTGAAGTCGGATCGTCATAGGTCAGCTCTAGACGATGACCATTGGGATCAAAGAAGTAAATAGAGTGAAAAATGCCGTGATTGGTCACGCCAATGACATCGATGCCTGCATTTTCTAGATGCTCTTTGGCAACAATCAACTCATCACGGTCTTTGACCTTTAGCGCCAAATGCTGCACCCAGCTTGGGGTATTAGGATCAAAGCCCATTTCAGGTTGATTGGGTACTTCAAAGAACGCTAAGACATTACCGTTACCAGCGTCCAAAAAGACGTGCATATAGGGGTCGAAGGCTTTGGTCGAAGGCACATGGTCTTCTGCGAATGCTAAAATAAAATCCATGTTTAGATTGTTTTTATACCATTCGACAGTTTCTTTGGCATCTTTGCAGCGGTAAGCCACATGATGGATTTTCTCAATTTGAAAGCTCATATCAAACTCCTTTTGATAATGCGCGTCACTCATTTGGCTTTATTCACATAACTTTAAGTAGGTGAATTTTTACCTGTCTATCAGCTTATATAAGAGTGTCCACGCCTATTTTGCTATTTCTTTATCTGTGTTATTTGCCAAATGCTATTTGTTGAAGTCAAAGCTAAGTGCTGGTAGAACCTTGCCGCGTACTTCGCCAAACCCAACACGAACGCCATCTTTTTCGCTATAGCCTTTCATAATGACGGTGTCACCATCTTCGATAAAGCTACGAGTCGCCCCGCCATCTAGTGTGACCGGTTTGGTTGCGTTCCATGCAATCTCTAGCATCGATCCATAAGAGTCGGGCGTTGACCCTGAAATCGTACCTGAGCCCATCATGTCGCCGACCTCAACTTTACAGCCAGTAATGGTGTGGTGGGTAAGCTGCTGTGCCATTGACCAGTACATGTATTTGAAGTTAGTCTCGCAAATGACTGTCGCTGTTTCCGCATTTTCAGGTAGTAGCTCAACCGAAAGATTGATATCAAAGCTGTTGTCGCTCGCCTTTTCATTTAGATACGCAAGTGGCTTAGGTTCTTGAGTTGGGCAAGCTGTTTTAAACGGAGCCAATGCATCCATGGTGACAATCCAAGGAGAAACCTCGGAGGCAAAGGTTTTGGCATTAAATGGACCTAAAGGTACGTATTCCCATTTTTGAATATCTCGGGCTGACCAGTCATTGAGCAACACCATGCCAAAAATATGATCAGCGGCATCATCGACGGCGATTGGTTGACCAATATGATTGCTTTTGCCAACGACAAATGCAGTCTCTAGTTCAAAATCCAAGCGCTTACAGGCAGAGAAAATAGGACGGTCATCAGGATTGGGTTTTAGCTGACCTGATGGACGTACGATATCAGTTCCACTGACAATGACGGTGCTGGCGCGTCCGTTATAGCCAACGGGCATTTCGGTCCAGTTAGGCAGTAGGGCGTTGTTTGGATCGCGGAACATAGTACCGACGTTGGTCGCGTGCTCTTTCGATGAGTAAAAATCGGTAAAACCCGGTACTTGCACTGGCAAATACATGGTGACGTCTGCTTGCTTAAACAGCGCCTTTTTTTGCAGGTCTGTATTGTCACGTAAGGTGTCATTGTCATTAGACAGCAGTGTCTGAATGGTTGTGCGTGCCTGTGTCCAATTTTCTCGGCCAGAGTCAATAAACGCATTTAGGGTGGACTGGTCAAAATACGGACCACCGTCCAAAGTTAGTAGCCCTTCGGCTTCGAGTACAGATAGATCTAGCACATGCTCACCGATGGCAACACCTGCACGGCGCTTGTTATCATCAGCAGCGGTTTTGGTTTCGCTAAAGATGCCATAAGGAAGATTGTGAATAGAAAAGTCAGAGTCAGCGGCGATATCGATAAAAGAGGTGAGGGTGCTGTCAGTCGTTGACATGATTTGCTCCTTGCTAATATATATTATGAATTACGTTATAATTAATTACTTACGTATAATGTAATTTATTGATATGTGGATTGCAAGTTTTTTGTGCAATGTCTTTTATAAAGAGGCTGCTTTGAGAAGTTATTGCTATCATTTTAACTAAACGGTTCTCACTAGATGGTTCTGGTTAAATCGTCTTGATTAAATACTAGTCATAAAAAAAGGCCGAGCAATCGCTCAGCCTTTTTTATCTACGTTTATTTTTTATAAAGTTACATGTTGAGTTACATATTAAGTAACTTGGCTTAATCAGTCTTTTAAGACGTCTGCCATGGCATTGGCCACATAATCGATGTTGCTAGTGTTTAGGCCAGCCACACACATACGTGAGTTAGAGACCATATAGATACCAAACTCGGTCTGTAAACGCTCGACTTGCTCAGGCGTGAGTCCAGTAAAGCTAAACATACCGTTTTGACGAGTGATGTAGTCAAAGTTACGGTTAGGGATTTTAGCCTCTAACACTGACTTTAGCTTTAGTCGCATGGCTTTGATACGGTCGCGCATGGCGTAAACTTCGCCAACCCATTGCTCATGTAGTGCCTCATCGTTCATGACGATATCGACCACACGGCCACCATGTGATGGTGGGCTTGAGTAGATACGGCGTACCATTGCATTTAGTTGGCCGAATACACGCTCGGTTTCGTCTACGGTTGGGCAGACGACTGATAGGCCACCGACACGCTCGCCATATAGTGATAAGTTTTTAGAGAATGAGTTGCTAACAAACAATGGCAAACCCATTTCAACCGCTTTACGAATAGCGTAAGCATCGCTGTCCATGTCTTCGCCAAACCCTTGATAAGCGATATCCATGAAAGGAATTAGCTCACGCGCCTTCACGACGTTGAGTACTGTATCCCACTGCGCTTGGGTCAAATCCATACCAGTTGGATTGTGGCAGCATGGGTGTAGCAAGATGACGTCATTCTTGTTCAATGTCTCAAAAAACGCAATCATTTCATCAAATTTGATGCTGCTGTTGGCTTTGTCGTAGTACGGGTATTTACCGACTTCTACATCAGAGCCTTCAAAGATAGCGATATGGTTGCCCCATGTCGGATCGCTCACATAGCACTTAGCTTGTGGGAACCATGTATTGATAAATTCAGCACCGACTTTTAGCGCGCCAGAACCACCGATTGTGGCGATAGTAGCGACTAAGCCATCCTTTAAAACCTGTGCATCTTTACCAAATAGTAATTCCTGACAGCCTTTACGGTGACCTGGTAGGCCTGCCATTGGCAGGTACGGACGCGGTGCGATAGGATCAGCAATACGCTCTTCGGCTGTTTTTACACAGTCGAGTACAGGCAATACGCCATTCTCATCGTAATAAATACCAATGCCTAAATTGACCTTGTTAGGATTGCTATCTGCTGAGTATTTTTCCATAAGACCTAAGATTGGATCACCAGCGTAATAATCGATACGTTCAAACATGCCATTTCCTTATAAAAATATAAATCGAGCAGCCGAAAATCATAGAGCAAATCGCGGCTGAACTCAATACGAGAGTGAGTTATATGAGGCAATTAACAAAATAAATAGTCAAATAGAGTGTTTATCTGCTTATCAAGCGCATTTGAAAGGCTATACGTCATTCGCTAGACGATAATTCAGAGTGATGTAGGTCGTTATAATGAGTCGCAAAGTACGTTTGCAAAAATTGCTTGAAAGCGATGGTTGCTGGAGATAACGCCCGTGAGGCGCGCTGATAGATAAAGAATTGCCGCATTTTGACTGGTTGTGTGAGTGGTCGCATCAGCAGTCCATTGGCACTAACCCAATCAATAACTTCAGGCATATAGGGCAGACACAGCGTAATACCAAAGCCTTGGCGCGTCATCTCAAGCGCGGTGGACATAAAATTCACCTTGTAGCGGGCTTGTTGCACATGAGCGGAGATAGAGTCGTCGAGTTCTGCGGTTACTTGATCTAGGAACGGACCTTGTAAGGTAATTAGCGGCGTTTCTAATAAATCTTGCCAAGTAATCTCATCTCTTTGCGCCAGTGTATGGCTGTCTGGCATAACCACACAAAACGGTAGTTGATACAACAAGTCAGCCCCAATATCATCTTCAGTCTCGAAGATACCAAGCTCGGTGCCAACGCCTAAATCGACTTCGATATCTTGGACATGCTTGAGCAAATTCTCAGCTGAGCAGTCCAATAGTGAGACGCCAATATTCGGATATTCTTTGGCAAATTGAGCGATGACGGCAGGTAGGGAGGACGCTGCAAACTGTGATACCGCCAAGCGCACCTGACCTTGTGCCAAGCTGGTCAAGCTACTTGCTTCATTTTCAAACAGTTGCATTTCATTCAAGATACGCCGCGCTTGCGGCAGTAGATGCCGTCCCACTGCGGACAAAGATAACTGGCGAGTGGTGCGATCAAACAGCACGATGCCGAGACCCGTCTCTAATTCTTTAATCAATCCACTAACAGCAGATTGAGTCAAATACATCTGTTCGCTGGCACGAGTGAAACTGCCGTTATCAGCGACTTTGATAAAGGCAGTTAATTGACGAATGCTAATATTCATAAGTAAACCTGATAAATAAATCATAAAAAACAATTAGTCTTATAAATAAAGCTAATCTAATATAAATACAACGTCAACAATAAAGATTGATTATTAATCGTTTTATAGGCTTTTACTATTAATCGACTTTTACTACTCATAGATTTTCTATTACCAATTGAAATTAAGGATAATTACAATGGCAGATTTATTTGACAACCCAATGGGGCTAAATGGATTTGATTTTGTCGAGTTCGCTTCTCCGCAGCCTGATGCAGTCGACGCATTGTTTCAGCAGCTTGGTTTTGCTCATGTCGCCAATCACCGTTCAAAAGACGTGGCTCTATATCGCCAAGGTGATATCAACCTTATCCTAAACCGCGAGCCAAAAAGCCAAGCCAGTTATTTCGTTGAAGAGCATGGCGCTGGTGCTTGTAGTATGGGCTTTCGGGTAAAAGATGCCAAAAAAGCGTATGAACGTGCGGTAGAAATGGGCGCGCAGCCAGTAGATGTGCCAACTGGGGTGATGGAGCTCAGATTGCCTGCTATCAAAGGTATCGGCGGCTCACTAATCTATTTGATTGACCGTTATAAAGATGGCGAATCTATCTATGACGTCGACTTCGAGTTCTTTGCAGATATCGACAGAAACCCTGTCGGCTATGGTTTCAAAGTCATCGACCATCTAACGCATAACGTCTACCGTGGACGCATGGCGTATTGGGCAAAATTCTATGAGCGTATCTTTAATTTCCGCGAGATTCGCTACTTTGATATCAAAGGTGAGTACACGGGACTAACCAGTAAAGCCATGACCGCACCTGATGGAAAAATTCGTATTCCACTGAATGAAGAAGCCAAACAGGGCGGTGGTCAAATCGAAGAGTACCTAATGCATTTCAATGGCGAAGGTATTCAACATATTGCGCTAGCCAGTGATGACTTGTTTGCCAGTATCGATAAGCTAAAAGCGGCTGGTATTCCGCTTATGACCGCCCCAAATGCTGCTTACTATGAAATGCTGAGCGAGCGCTTACCGAACCATGGTGAAAATGTCGCTGACTTGCAAACGCGCGGTATCTTGTTAGACGGTACGACAGAAGGCGGTGCACCGCGTCTGCTACTACAGATTTTTTCTGAAACTATTTTGGGTAGTCCAGTGTTCTTTGAGTTTATTCAGCGTAAAGGCGATTATGCAGATGGCTTTGGTGAAGGTAACTTTAAAGCGTTGTTTGAGTCGATAGAGCGCGACCAAGTACGTCGCGGCACAGTCGGTCAGCCAGAGACTGAAACGCTATAAAGCTACCTAACGCTTAGCCCAAATCTAACAATTGGACAAGACAAAAGGAGTTTGTGTTGTCCTTAATAGGAGTATTACCTACAAGCACGACAGCAAAGGTAATGCTCTCATTGCGATAAAAGGAATACAGGCATGGAACGCCTATCACAGATAGTTTCTCTTAATACTGCCATCGGTACCAATAGCGTTGCTACCAACAAGCAAAGCAACGATGCGTCCAGTTATTCTAACGCGACAAATAAAAAACAGCCGTACATCTCACACCAGCCAGATAGTAATGGTCATATTCACTATAGTGATGATGAGCATGCGATGTGGCAAGCGCTGCTGGCACGTCAAGCGGAACAAACGCCCAATCGTGCGTGTACTGCATATCTAGAGGGTTTGACTAAGTTAAACTTACCGACGACGCATATCCCGCAGTTGCATGATATCGATGAGGTATTGCAAGCGACCACAGGTTGGCAAACTGCTGCTGTGCCTGCATTAATTAGCTTTGGTAAATTCTTTAAATTACTGGCCAATAAGTCCTTTCCTGTGGCGACGTTTATTCGTCGATTTGATGACATGGACTATATTGAAGAGCCTGATATCTTTCATGAAATCGTTGGGCATTGTCCGCTATTGACCCATCCTGCGTTTGCAGCCTTCAATGAAACGTATGGTAAGCTTGGTCTTAGCGCAACAAAAGAGGAGCGCTGGTTTCTAGCAAGGCTGTATTGGTTTACCATCGAGTTTGGCTTGGTTGGCAGTCGCGTAGAAAATCGTAGAATTTACGGCGGCGGTATATTAAGTTCACCTTCTGAAACGGTTTATGCACTTGATCATACAGCACAAGAGCAATCAAACCTTCAATATACAACACAGCATCAGCCTAAACCGCAACCTGAACATCGAGCGTTTGATTTGCTTGATGTGTTGCGTACGCCTTATCGTATCGATCAGATACAGCCGATTTACTATGTCATTGATGAATTAGATACCTTATTTGATATCGTCAATAGTGACATTATGGGAGCGGTCAAAAAAGCTATGTCGCTTGGGCTATTTCAGCCGACCTATCCAGAAAAAACTCGTTAAAGACATCAATTTAAAATTAAACATGAAAACTATCGCTTCAGTACGAAGTATTGAGATAGCAATACAGCTATATCAACATCGATGTACGAGTATTAGAAAGTAGCTATCAAAACAACCATTAAAAACAGACATCAAAAACAGCCACTATAAAAGGATTTTATTATGACAGCACTATTACAAAACAGCTGCGAAGCTTGCCGCATTGGCGCACCGAAAGTCGATGAAGCCGAAGCACGAGAATTATTACCGCAAATTCCTGATTGGTCACTAATTGAGGTGGATGGTATTCAACAATTGCAGCGTCAGTATAAATTTAAAAACTTCGTCTCAGCAATGGCATTTGCCAATCAACTGGCAGACATCGCTGAAGTAGAAGGGCATCATCCGGGTATATTGGTAGAGTGGGGTAAGGCTACGGTCACTTGGTGGTCGCATAGTATCAAAGGTTTGCATCGCAATGATTTTGTCATGGCAGCTAAGACCGATGACTTACTGGGTAAGTAATAGGTTGCTTTACTAACAAATCACTTTAACCATACTTCTACCATCAAAATTAAAATCAATTTAGTGCCAGTATTTACTGGCATTTTAAGGATGTGTCATGCCACCAAAACCCCTCACCTTAATCAGTGCCAAGCTCGCCTTTATCATCTCCGCCATCGTCATCGGTATCATGGGCGTTACCATGATCGGCTTTGGCTGGGTGCCTCATCTGTCTCTTATCTTAGCCATCTGTGTGTTACTGGCTATCGGTATGTACAAAGGACTCAGCTTTGATGACATGCAAGCACAAATGGCCTCAGGAGTCATGCGCGGTATTGGTGCCATCTATTTGTTCTTCTTTATTGGACTGATGGTTGCGGCTCTGATGATGTCAGGAGCGATTCCCACACTGATGTATGTAGGCTTTCAACTTATCTCACCTGAGTACTACTATATCTCTGCCTTTATCTTGACCTCTATTATTGGTATTGCTCTAGGCAGTAGTTTGACGACTGCCGCTACCTTGGGCGTGGCCTTTATTGGTATGAGTAACGCCTTTGATGCCAATGTGGCGATAGCAGCGGGGGCGGTGGTATCAGGCGCGTTCTTCGGTGATAAGATGTCGCCATTATCTGATACCTGTACTATTGCGTCCTCTGTAGTCGGTATCGATCTGTTTGAGCACATTCGTAATATGATGTATACGACAGTCCCTGCATGGATACTGACGGTTATTTTGTTTTGGTTGTTCTCAG
>Ga0209295_1000294_pt1 | contig 33260 bp, 35 predicted proteins | sample Porto_5metaG_FD_187428 | JGI IMG/M metagenome (GOLD analysis project Ga0209295, IMG submission 187428) | Marine algal microbial communities from Porto, Portugal - Porto_5 metaG (SPAdes) (version 2) | ecosystem: Host-associated > Algae > Red algae > Unclassified | place: Portugal: Porto... | reverse complement strand
CGACTTGCATGTATTAGGCATGCCGCCAGCGTTCGTCCTGAGCCAGGATCAAACTCTCCAATAAAGTATTGAAAAGAGCGATAAGCTCATTTTGAATCTGACGAGATTAAAAATCTCATTTGTGCTTCAGTCGATCCAAGCCAAAGCTTGTTTCAAACTTTCGCGTTCATTCTGTAAGCAGAATGTTTACTCACTCGTTGTTCAGTTTTCAAAGATCAAACTTGTTTTGTTACCGATCGTTTTTCCCTCAGCAACTTTTATATCTTATCACACCCGAACCAACTTTGCAAGCTCTTTTTTTAAGTTTCTTTCGAAGCTTATTTCATTTGCTTGCCGCACCGTGTGAACCGTGTTTTCTTGGCCGGAATTAGAATATACCATGTTCAGATTTTGAATGCAAGTCTTTTTTTGAAAAATGATCATCGCTTACTTTATCCGCCCAATATGTAATCTGTCGCTCCTGTAATATCAATAACTTCATTACCTTATTTCGAAGCTTCTATTACTCTTATCCAATGAACTTAACCAGGGAAGCCACATCCTCTAAGTTTGCAGAGGACATTCATTGTGACTGGCCCTGGTTTTTGGGAATCTCTTTTTCCTTTCCTTCTATATAAAGAAGACAAACATATCTCAAGCACGACATACACACTCTACTTCTCTTCTCAACGCTCACAAAATGCGCTTACCAAGTAACGAAGCGATCAGTTCCACGCCAAGCCTTGCCGTATGTCTATTATGATCAAACAACGGATTCACTTCCACCAGTTCCATGGAGGTAACATGATTCGTGGAAGCAAGTATCTCCAATGCGTAATGTGCCTCCCGGTAATTCAAACCACCAGGTACCGGGGTACCTACACCCGGAGCTTCTCTTGGGTCCAGACAATCCATGTCAAAGCTGACGTGAATACCATCTGTTCCTTGTCCTGCTTTAGCTATTGCTTGCTGAATAACTCGCTGTATTCCCATCCGGTCAATATCATGCATCGTAAATGCTCGGATTCCCAGTCTCTTTATTTGTTCTTTCTCATACTCATCCAGATCACGCAGACCAATATAGACCAGATTGGAGGGATTTATAAATGCACCTGCTCCAGCAATGTGCGACAGATTATATGCAGTATGCCCCAAGGCTACAGCCACACTCATCCCATGCATATTACCAGATAAGCTACGTTCTTCTGTGTTCAAGTCTGCATGCGCATCAAACCAGATCACACCCAAATTCGAATAGTGCGCAGTTAGCCCGGCAAAAGTACCGATCGCTACACTATGGTCTCCTCCAAGTACAAGTGGAAAGGCTCCTTCCCCTACAGCAACCGATACTTCATGACACACCCTCTCACTGACCTGACGTACCTCATTTAAGTGTTTTACACGATTGCGCCCAGCAGAGACAGCAGGTTCAGAAGGACACTCTACCCGCACTTCTTTGGAAAGCACTAACCCAAGACTCGCAATCTCCCGCTTCAATCCAGCTGTAATCAATTCATCCGGTCCCAATTCTGCACCACCTCTCGCTCCACCGAGTCCAAAAGGAACCTTAATGATGGCAACGTTGCGCCGTACAGATGTGTGACCCGTATTAATAGAAGTATCTTTTGTTCCACCCTGGACATCATCATCATTTTTCATATAGGTCAGCTCCTTCATTGTTGATCAGAACCTGCTCAATTCTCTCCAGTGCCCAGGCAATCTCGGACTCTTTAATCGTCAGCGGCGGAGCAAACCGAATAGTCGTCTCATGGGTTTCTTTACATAGCAAACCAGCAGACATCAATCGCTCACAATAGGGCCGTGCTGATTCATGCAGCTCAACACCAATAAATAACCCTCTACCCCGAACTTCCCGTATGGCTGAACTGCGAATATCTCGAAGTCTTTTCATAAAATAGTTCCCCAGACGCTCCGATCGCTCGGCAAGCTTCTCATCTTCAAGAACTTTCAGAGCCGCTATAGCCACGGCGCAAGCGAGTGGGTTACCCCCAAACGTAGAACCATGAGACCCCGGCTCAAACAAATCAAGTATCTCCGCATCAGCAGCGATAGCCGAGATTGGCATGACTCCTCCCCCCAGCGCTTTGCCCATAATCCAGATATCTGGTTCTACCCCTTCCCAGTCGGAGGCAAAACGGCGACCCGTTCTTCCAAATCCGGTCTGGATCTCATCAGATACAGTCAACACCTGCTGACTCTTACACAGAGCAAAAGCTTCTGCCAAATATCCATCAGGCGGGATAACGATTCCAGCTTCGCCCTGAATAGGCTCTACAAGAAAACCAGCCGTATTTGGCGTAATGGCCTGCTTCAGCGCTTCAATGTCTCCATAGGGAATAATCCGGAATCCAGGTGTGAACGGTCCGAAATCTTTTTTATACTCCGCTGAAGAAGAAAAGGATGTAACCGTTAGCGTTCTTCCATGAAAGTTACCAGAGCATACGATAATTTCGGCTTGGTTCTCCGGTACACCTTTGCAACGATAAGCCCATCTGCGCACTGCCTTTACCGCAGTCTCCACCGCTTCCGCTCCTGTATTCATGGCGAGAATTTTCGATTTCCCCGTAAATTGTGAGAGTTTCTGATAAAAAAGAGAAGCGGAGCTGCTGTGGAATGCCCGTGATGTCAGCGTAACCAGATCTGCCTGGTCCTTGAGCGCCTGTATGATTACAGGATGTCTGTGGCCATGATTCAATGCTGAGTATGCACTTAACATATCCATATAACGACGGCCTTCGGGATCTTGCACCCATACCCCTTCCGCCTGTTCAATAACAATAGGGAGCGGATGATAATTAGGCGCAGCATAACGTTCCGACCAATCGATTAACATTCTGGAATCCGACATACCCCCAACACCCCTTTCCAAAATATTGTATACAAAATACAATATCAATGTATGCGATACCACCGCCATTTACGACTACATCTCTCTTTTTCCACGCCAGCCTACTCCAGCCCTCTTCCAAAACCGTCACCTTAGCGAGAAGTAGACAGTTTACGTTCCAACCAGGAAAGTATATTCGCCAATGTGAATGTGATTATAAAGTAGAGACCTGCGGCAACAAGGAGCGGAGCAAGTGGTTGGAATGTAACCCCCTGAATCGTTCTGGCCGTGTATATAATCTCGGCTATACCGATCATGGAAACAAGCGAAGAATCTTTAATGATAATAATGAATTCATTGCCGATAGCTGGAAGCATGTTACGAAAAGCCTGCGGCAGAATAATGTAGCGAAGTGTCATCCCATGCGTCATGCCAAGGGAGCGCGAAGCCTCGGTCTGTCCTTTATCAATCGCTTGAATCCCGGCCCTGAACACCTCCGCCATATAAGCTGAGCTATTCATGGTTAGAGCTACCACCCCCGACATAAATGCCGGCAAGTTCACACCTATAACGGTCAGACCATAATGAATAATAAGAATCTGTACGAGCATCGGCGTCCCTCGAATGAGTTCAATATACGCCGATGCCACAAATTTAATTGGCCATATTCGGGATATTCGCATTAGCGCCATGATCACACCAAGCAACGTACCAAACAATACGCCGAAGAAGGAAAGCTCAAGCGTGACCCACGCACTTTGTGCATAATCCTGCCAATGTTCTAATAGAAAGGAAAAATCTAAATTCACGGCATATCCCTCACTCGTCCGGTTTATTCACCGAGCATCTCATTTGCTTCAACGACGAACCGTTCAATATCTCCATTCGTTTTGAGTTTTTCCAATGTAGTGTTGATCTGATCAAGTAGCTCCTGATTACCTTTCTTCACCGCGATGGCCGAACCACCCTCATCTTCAGCCTGTTCAATCTCTACACCCGCTACAACAAGGCCCTCTTGGTTCTTCACATACTGTTCAGCCACCGGCTTCTCCAGAATGAGTGCATCTACGCGACCCGTCTGCAACTCCAGAATCAGTTCAGGTATTTTAGACAGAGAAGTGAGCTTTGCTCCCTGTATTTCCTGAGCGATCCCTTCCTGAATGGAACTCTTTTGTACGCCAACCTGCTTGCCCGATAGATCATCCACGGACTTTAATACCGTATCTTCTCCTTCTCTAACAAGTACGGCCTGCTCTGCATAATAGTAGATATCCGTAAAATCAACGTTCTTCTTTCGTTCCTCGGTAGGGGTTAAGCCCGATATTACAAAATCAACCTTATCTGTACCAAGGGCCATAAGAAGGCCGTCAAAGTCCATGTCCTCAATCTTCAGCTCGGCTCCCAAATCAGCCGCAATTGCTTTGGCAATCTCGATATCAAAACCTACAATGGTATCTTTACCATCGATTTTCTTATGAAATTCATAGGGTGCATAATCCGCACTGGTTCCAAGTACAATTACTTCCTTTTCCGCAGAGCTACTTCCTGAAGACGAAGTAGCGTCCGATCCAGTTCCTGTCGTTTTTTCCTGCCCACAAGCAGACATGATTACAACCACTAACAACAGCATCATTGGCAAAAGCACTTTTTTCACAATCATACCCCTATTCTTTTTTTCGAATGAGTAGCATAATAATCTGTATACAATATACATAAGACAATATATGGACTTATATGTAAGTAATACTAACAAACAATTTGGTTTATCACAATCATTATTTAAACAATTATACGCTCTAATTCCATAAAATGTACTATATATAACACAGCATTTACATCGGCTGAAACATGAAGTTTGCTTGCCCAACTTCCCCCTCGGTGTTAAGATGATAAAAACTTGAAACGCCTGAACGGCGCGCACAGCACGGCCTCAAACCCATCTATTCATTCACTATACATAGAAAGGAGGATTCGGTATGGAGGTACCCAAATACCGGTCCTTGAAAGATCACGTATACGATTACATTGCCCAGAAGATTCAGGACGGGACGTTACTTCCCAACCAGAAGATCAACGAGGCCGAAATATGCAAAAAGCTGGACATCAGTCGCACGCCTACTCGGGAGGCGCTTTTCCAGCTGGCTTCAGACAATCTGCTGCAATACATCCCACGCAGGGGATTTATTGTCGCTCCTTTTGATGCAGGCAAAAAACTGGAGTTCTCCCAAGCGATCGGTGTGCTGGAGGCACTCGCTGCCACACTTGCAACAGACCATCTCAGACCATCTGAACTTTTGGAGATGGAAACTCTCGTTGTCCGAATGGACGAAGATATCAGCCAACTTGATCTTGCTGCCTACAACAAGAACCAATATCAGTTCCATAACCTGTACATCCAGCGATGTGGTAACGCCACAGTGATTGAGATGTTAAACACATTGAAGAACAGCTTCATCCGGCAGTCGTATGTTAGTGATAATAAACCAAAGCTATCTGAGGTACTGCTCGAAGTCAATGAAGAGCATCGTCAAATTTTAAGCGCTTTTCGAGCTAAGGATAAAAACCAATTGGAAGCCCTGCTTAAGCACCACTGGCGGATTATCGACAACGATATGCTGTAGTACGTTCTGTCAAAACAAACCAAAGGCAACCCACACTATTGTGAGTTGCCTTTTTCCTACTTTTACTTTTTGACCTCGAACGGTTTCCTAGCCGCAAAAACAGCATACCCCAACTTTTTGCCGTATTTCGCGAGCAACCGATCATTGGTTTGACTCATTCGCTGCATACGTTCATCCTCAAACCAATTCATATCGATCTCACGATGCGGATCATGATCCACGCCCCATTTTCCTATAGATCGCGAATGTTCCTTGACCTCTACCTTGGTGAAACCACACTGTTTCAGGCGTTTTCTCCATGCTGTCGCCGTTACCAGGGTTCGTATACCGTAAAATTGCTTTAATCTGCGATACATCAATTCGGTCTTCTGGCCTGATAGAACCATCTCCCGATCTACCAAAAGTCCAGCGGGCTTCAACACTCTTCTATACTCAGTAAGCGCACTCCTCCATGGGGTAAAGATTGTAACCGACTCCACGAATACCATATCAAAATGATTTTCCGGGAAAGGCAACGATGCTACATCCGCCTGAACAAATCGAACATCTACCCGTTCTCGTCTTGCTCGCCGAACGGCCTTATCCAGCATCTGGCGATTAAGATCAATGCCCGTTACTTGATAACCCCTTTTAGCCAGGTAACACGCAGTCCTCCCAGTGCCACATCCTATCTCAAGGATATGACTATCCACAGGCAGAGATAAACTCTCCAGCAACTTCAGCGTTGCCAAAAATCCTCCGGGATGGGCACTCCCCTCCCCTAATCGAGCCAGCATGTCATGATAATCCAAGCGACATCCCCTCCTCACTTCTCCCAGTGTATGGAATAGACTTAAAAACGGCTCCTCCCTATTCGATTTCCCGGGTACTCGTCCATACCAATTGGTCTTCTTTTTACTATGATATACAAACCGTTGAATTCAAGCGGCAACCGCATCTAATGAGGAGGATTTGCATGTACAGAATTAATCCGGTATGTGAAGAAACGGTTTCTCCGCACGTTGGACGTTCCGTTTGTCTCGTTATGAACGACGGTAAGCATATGTATGGTACGCTTAGTCAATGTCGTGATGGCAAAGTTTATTTAAACGGGTGTTTCGAGGGACCACGGCTGTGTTCAGTAAAATCCAAACAGCAGCTGGTCAAAAATAGCAAGAAAAACGCTGTTGCAACAAAGAAGGTTAAATCTTCGGCCTACGGTCCATATGGTTACGGAGGATACGGTGGGGGTTACGGCTACGGAGCAGGGATCGATCTGGCTCTGGTAGCAACATTGTTTCTACTGCCATTCCTGTTCATCTAAACTCCAATCTGATCGTGATAATATTGTAGTCATACCAAAGCCCCCTTTAGCTTATAGCTAAAGGGGGCTTTGGCTTTATCATACGATTCACGTCAATTCAATATATTTTCTATTATAAAATGGTACAAAAAAAGGCATTCGCTAAAACGAATGCCGGGAACTTCATATTTAATACCCTTACCTTTGCACAGGGTGTCTGTTTGATCTTAAAAAAAAACACCTCGTTAGAGGCGGGTAAGCTATGTTAAATCCGATTTCCTTTAGGCATCGTTTTCAGATTGCTATTCGAATTCTCAAGCAATGGCAGCATCCTAGTCGTGCTAACCATCTCAGAAGCACATATCGGACAAGTAGGTACGTTATCAAACGCAAAATTGTCCCGCATCCATCCTTTGCACGTATCACTCGTACATTCCCAGATTGCCGCATCAGCTTGTGGAATCTCTTCCAACGGTTTTTTGCGATTATACATGACTTCTACCCCCTTTGTTATGGAAAAACATCTAACCGACGTTATTTCACAGAAGACACTACTTAGCGGAAGTCTTACGTCCCACTGAACTTCTGCCTCGACAACTATTGGGCCGACTTTCATACATATAACTGATCAAAAAAAAGAAGCTGCCTTTACCATTATAACATGTTAAAGGCAGCTATGCTTTAATTACAGTTTTACAACTTCTTCTGCTTGAGGACCACGGTTTCCTTGTACAATTTTAAATTGCACGCGTTGACCTTCGTCCAGCGTTTTGAAGCCTTCGCCTGTAATAGCGCTGAAGTGTACGAATACATCTTCTCCGCCTTCAACTTCGATGAAACCGAAGCCTTTATCAGCGTTGAACCATTTTACTGTTCCGTTTTGCATGTGAATTACACCTCCAAATAAAGATTAACATGTTCCTTTGTTCTTTGCAGCAAGCAAATAAAAATTCACACATTGAAAAAGGTACCAGTCATAAACCTATAAGTGATCGCCCTTTACAATATATGAATTAGGTTTTCCACTCTCTACAACTTGTTTTTATTATAACTCCAATTCAGCCAAAAAGCAAATCTTTGTATTTTCTTTTCAAACAGCTTTGGAAATACATGTTATTAACTGGCACGGGGACAAGGTTTATCACGCTTATGTGCCCGGTCGCTCGTGTACGGTCTTATGAAAGGATATGCAGATCTAATCCAACTTATACATTTTTTATATAAAATTCTGACATGCATATCCAACACAATCAAAGAATCATCTTACTACAGTGTAACACACTATGTCCATGCCCACATAAATGCATCCCGATCCCAGGCGATTTGCCCACGATGAAGCTTCCGGAAAGCTTTCTTTACTTCCTTGGACAATGATGTATTGCCGTTTTCGTTCACAAAAACAAACTCTTCGCCAAAATGGGTCTTCACATATTCTATGGCAGCTTCCTGATGAAGTGTTCCTGTGAATTTAATCTCCTGAACCATCCATTCTGCTACGCCTTGTGCAGTCTTTTCCACAATATCACCTACTGTCTGAACCTAATGTACGGATAGGCAGACCTCGTATCATGAACAGATCTGTCTTCCCGCCAGACTGAAGTATACCATGATCCAACTGCTGACGGGAAACTGTATGATAACTACTTCCAAGCAATCCCCTTAATGAACAACCGTAGTGGCATGCTCACTCCCTTTGGAAGGAATAGATGAATTCTTTCGGTGACTCCACACTAACCAGACACAGTATGCAATCAGTACTGCCAGTATAAACAGATCGTAAGGAAGTGTTCCTGTATCCTCCAGATCATTCCCTAGAAATTGAATCAGATTATGTATGAAATGAAACAAAATAAGCGGTACAATATTTCCGTTCTTCAGCATTAATAACGCCAGTGCCGCTCCCAGAAGCAGCGCATAGACCAATTGCATGATCGTATCCGTCAGATTCTGACCAGACAATGCATTCAGGAGATGTGTAATTGAAAACAAGATGCTGGAGGTCACGACTGCGGCAACTGCACTCTTTTGAAGCAAGGTCTTGAAAATAAGCCCCCGATAGATCGTTTCCTCAACAAAAGCCACGAGCAAGGTGAAGAAAACAAAAAAGGTTACCCTGGGCATGCTCAGCTCCCCAAATCCTTTCAGGGCGAGTGTACCCAGTACAAGGATTAGCGGAATATAATACTTTGCGTGGCCAGCCGGAATACTTCGCAAGGATCGAAATCCAGTCTCCCCCCACTTACGTCTTAACGTTAAATAGATGATCAAAACAATTGCGATGGGTGTAAAGGAGATGAGTACAGGGGAAGTGTAGTCCAGTTGTTTTATCGTCGCAATCGCCCCAGCAACAAATACGGCTAACAAAAGTAGTAACTCAATAATCACGACGGTAAGCACAGGTTTGCGCTCGGAAAAGGAATGTTTTGGCTTGGATTGCGGATTAATCATACATTTGCCAACCTCGTTTCATTTACTTATTCGTTGTCATATGAACTTATATGCCAATATAGTTGTATCACATCACCAGCTTATTGAATATCCCTATTATGGATAAAACTATAAAAGTAACAAAAAAGAGACTTATCCCGACTGCATTTCCCCTAAAATCAGGTATGGCTTATACCTTGATCTGTCCATTATAGTATTACAAGAGTTCAATGCTGCAGGGGTGCAGCGACTCTCCAACGTCATATATCTATGAAGTACCCATAACGATAGTTTCACAATGCATAATGAAATCAGGGGGATACTATGAAAGCATTCTTTCAGCGCTGGGGGCATTTACTGGCTATTCTGTGCATACCGCTCCAAGGCTCCATTTACGTATTTCTAGGCAGCAATACCGGAAGTGATGTCTTCTACAATTATGCCTGGATTGATACACAGATTCCTTTTCTCAAAGAATTTATCTACCCATACATTAGCTGGATGCCCATTCTGTATCTTGGATTTCTCTATTTGGGTTTGACGAACAAGTCGCTATTCTGGCGTACGCTGATTACCTATAATGTTGGTGTCATGGCTGCCAATGTCTGTTTTGCGGTGTTCCCTACTCATGTACCACGCCCCGAAGTCGGCGGAACCGATCTGAGTAGCGTGTTAGTACAGTTTATCTATACGAATGATGCGCCCTTCAATTGTTTCCCAAGTGTTCACGTTCTGACCAGCTACTTGCTATTTATTATCATCAACAGACATTTGAACTTTAAGCCGTTAGCACGGATCTCCTGGTCGGTATGGTTGTGGTTGATTATTGCTTCGACGGTATTTGTAAAACAGCATTCTTTACTGGACATCGCCGGAGGGATTTTATTTGCAGAAGCCGCGTATTGGACTGTACATGTCTTTGCCGTTCGTCTTGGGCAGACACGAAAAAAAGGCAAGCAACCACTAACAGCTTCTAATCCAAGCAGTCATGTATAGTGGCATTATATATGTAACAGGTAGGATGATGATCCTGCCATAAAAGTAAAAGAGGGCCTAGGCCCTCTTTTTTTTGTACTCATTTAATTGAACCTATTATATAGAAGAACTTATTGGCGTTGGACTATGCGTTTCAAGCTATAGGTGGGCGCTCATGGAGCAGATCAGATGGTGGACTTCCCGTTATACGCTTGAATATGCGGTAAAAATAGGACAGATCCCGGTAGCCGAGAAATTCGGCAATTTCCTGGATTGAGAGTTGTGACTCAGTGAGCAGATATACGGCTCTTTTCATCCGTTGATCATGGACATATTGGCTGATGGTCTGATTCGTCATGCTTTTGAATAATGCAGCTGCATAATTGGGTGTCTTGTTGATCTCGTCTCCGAGTTCTTCCTTCGTCACTCTCTCCCGATAATGCCGCTCAATGTATCGCTTCATCCGTTCCACATGAATATGCCTCTCCGGAGGAATAACTCCCCGATCCAGCTCCCTGTTCATATAAATCAACACTTCCATCAATAAGGCTTGGCTCATCATGACATAATAAGACGGACGCTCCTGCCATTGTTGATAAATAGCGCTCATGCGTTGATGAATCAGTTCATAACAACCGGGTTTATGCCGCAAAGCCTCATATCGCTCCAGTGCAGGTAGACCTTCTGTATGGTCACGTTGCAGTTGAATCACAATCTGCGTGTGCGTGACCGTAGGAATGCTCTTTCCGTAATACGGGACACCACCTGGAATGAGTAACAATTCACCCTTTTCCATGATCTGTTTATCACCGTTCACCCAATATACACATTTTCCATAAGTAACCAAACTAAGCCGCCAAGTCTCATGGGATTGCACAGCTTCTTCGTACCAACCAACACCATTAATGTGCCGTACTTCAAGTGGAGTGACCATAACACACCTCATTACTGGACTATACTCTAATCATTGTACTATAGTTCATACCCTGTTTCGACAGAAAACGCTACAATACACATATAAGCTTAAAATATGAGGAGGAAATTAGCATGTTAAAAACAAAAATTATTTGTACCATGGGACCTGCTTGTGACTCAATCGAATTGTTGAAAGTAATGATTCAGGAAGGTATGACCGTTGCCCGTCTGAACATGGCTCATGGTGAACTGGAAGATCACGTGACACGGATTAACAATATCCGTAAAGCAGCCTCCGAACTGAACACTTATGTACCGATCATGATGGACATCAAGGGTCCGGAAGTACGGATCGGCAAACTGAAAGAAGCATCCTGCCACCTGCAAGCTGGTAAAGAACTGATCCTGACTACCGAAGAAATTCTCGGTGACGCTGAGCGTATCTCCGTAAACTATCCAGAACTGAACCTCGTTGTGAAGCCTGGCGATCGTATCCTCATCGATGATGGCCTTGTGGATCTGACTGTATTGTCCGTGGAAGGATCCGATATCCATTGTAAAATTATCAGTGGCGGCATTCTGAAACCACGCAAAGGGGTTAACTTGCCAGGAATCAAAACGACTCTGCCAGGTGTAACTGAGCGTGACGTTATGCACATCGGATTTGGGATCGAAAACGATATCGAAATTATCGCAGCATCCTTTGTTCGTAAAGGCGACGACATCCGTGAAATCCGCAGCATTCTGAAAGAACGCGGCGTAGACCACGTACAGATCATCTCCAAAATTGAAAACCAGGAAGGTATGACCAACTTGGATGACATTATTGAAGCATCTGACGGTATCATGGTAGCTCGTGGAGATCTCGGGGTTGAAGTACCGATCGAAGACGTACCAATGATGCAAAAAGAAATGATCGATAAATGTAACCGCGCTGGTAAACCGGTTATCGTAGCTACACACATGCTGGAGTCCATGCAAGTAAACCCGCGTCCTACTCGTTCCGAGGTAAGTGACGTAGCGAACGCCGTACTTCAAGGTGCAGACGTTGTAATGTTGTCTGGTGAATCAGCTGCTGGTAAATATCCGGTACAATCCGTGCGCACGATGGCTGCTGTTGCTCGCCGTGCTGAAACGATGATTGATTACAAAGAGCAATTCGCACAAAAATCTGCTCAACAGATCGCTGATATTACTGAAGTTATCAGTCAGGGCGCTGTAAGTTCTTCCCTCGTACTGAATGCGAAAGCAATCATCACTTCGACTGAGAGTGGATTCACAGCACGTATGATCTCCAAGTATCGTCCAAAAGCACCAATCATCGCAGTTACGCAACACGAAGAAGTATTGGCGAAAATTTGCCTGCTCTCCGGTGTTATTCCAGTTATGGGCGACAAAGTAACTACTACGGATGAAATGTTCGAATCTGCTACACGTAACGCAATCAAAACAGGTTACATCGAAAAAGGTGACATCATTGTATTGTCCGCTGGTGTTCCAATCGGTCAATCCGGTAATACGAACCTGATCAAAGTTCAACAAGTATAATCAAATAGCTGAAACTGTAGCTATAATCTTAGCTATAAATAAGAAATACAAAAACCACCGGAAGCAGAAATGCATCCCGGTGGTTTTTTGTTGATGATGTGTGCCAATGATCGTGATGTTACAACAAACGGCTTCGAGATTATAGATTCCGTGAGTAATTAACCAGATCCTGTGACATGGTGTTGATCTCATCCATTGAAGCATTCACCTGCTGTGTCAGGGCAGCCTGATTTTGCGTTAACGTGGACATATTACCGATGTGCTCAAGAATCTGATCAATCAATGTTTTCATCTTCTGCATGCTATCTTCGATATTTACTGTGGCCTCCGAACTGTGATCAGCCAGTTTCCGCACTTCACCTGCAACGACGCCAAATCCCAGTCCCAGCTCTCCCGCTCGTGCAGCTTCAATGGCTGCATTCAACCCGAGCAGATTGGTCTGACTCGCAATCTCTCGAATAAACACGGTGATATTCTTCGTATCATCTGCACTGCTTTTCACTTGAATGGCTGCATCGGCAGACAATTCCTGTGCAGTCACTAAATCCTGTGCCTGATCGGTAATCGAGTTGATTCCACGTACCATCTCACCAATGGACTCCGACAATTGTTTTGTTTTCATATTCATGGCTTCCACGATTTGTTCCTTGTTCTTCTCATGGGTTACATCACGAATCGTTCCAGCTACACGGAGCGGTACTCCATCCTGATCCCGAATGGTCTCCCCACCCGCGTGGTACCACCGATACTCCCCGTCTTTGCGTTGCAGACGATAATCCAGATCGTACGGCGTGCGGCCACTGTAATCATTCATATGTCTGGCAAATTCATTGATCGTCCGATCATGGTCTTCCGGATGAAGTCGACTGCTCCAGCTACTGAACACATTCGGGAAATCCTGCTCGTCCTTGAACCCTAATTCTCTACGGAACTGAGGTGACCACCAAAACTCGTTATTCGGGTTAACCACATCTCCAGCCACAACGGTCATATCCCACGGTGCCTCCACCAAGGCGCGGTTAACAAGGTCATATCGGGTGACGAGTGCTTCCAGCTCATCAGACTTACTCTTCTCCTCATGAATATCAAACATGATGCCCAGAAGTTTGACCGGAACGCCAACCTGATTTCGGACGACTTGTCCAAGACATCGGAACCAGCGGATTTCTCCACTTTTTGTAATCATACGACTGATTACGTTATAAGCATTCGTTGCTCCAGTGTCATTCACATGTTTCATAATCTCCTGCACCAGCTGAGGTCTATCATCCGGATAGATGGATTTGGCCCAGCTTGCAAAAGAATCGGGATAATCCTTGGCATTATGGAAGCCTAACATTTGGCGGAACTCATTCGAAAATGCGATGATATTATTGTTATCCAGCGCATCACCGGCAACGATTTCAGATTCCCATAATCCAACATTCATGGCCTGATTCAGCATTCTAAGGCGCATCTCCACGGCTTCGTTTTGTGCTTTCATTATATGTACTGCTTTTTTGATGTTACTGGCTATTTCATTGGTATCCTGAAATTCAATGCCATCTTCGACCCATGTACCATAGTCACCCTTTGCTGCGTTTGCAACCAGCTTACGACTATACTCCAGTAATTTTTGATGCTCATCTATACGAAGTTGTTTGGTAGATTCAGTGCTTTTACGAAACATGTTCATTTCTCCTCTTAGGTCATATGATATATATTTCGACATCATTAGACATTAAATGTAGAGCTATAGTCTTAATTTGTATAAACAAAATGAACCAGTGCTGAATCAACACTGGTTCATTTGTTATATAGATTTTTTTATTATTATAATCAATCATTGATGACTGCCTCTTGCCAGCTAACTACCAGCCAAAATTCAGTGTTTTTCCTGTCTCTACCCAAGTTTTGATACTGCTCAGGATCATCCACCAACTGCTCTGTGCATTGGCAAAGGAAGGATGGTTATCTGTAAATTGATCATTGATCAGCGTCAGCTTGGTACACTCCCCCACAGTCTCCAACTGGAAAGCCACTCTGGATTGAAGCTCGGCGTGATTTGCATGGTATGATGGCCCAGGATGCTCTTGATAGCTGAGTCTGAACAACGGTTCGAATTCTAATATATCTCCATACACATGGACAGTCTCCGCACCATCATTGCCTGGCCCTACATAAGCAAACGGCTGACCTGGCTGAAAATTCGTACGAAGTTCACTGCCGAAAAAGCTGTTTCGTGTGCCGTCTGGTGAAATGAGAGCATTCCACACATCTTCCAGCCCTGCATTGATATAAAACTCATATTTGAGTTCCATGGACTCACTCCCTTTATGTATTGGATATGCGATCTGCCAACCTCGCACTCCTATCCTATCGTTATACCCCAAAGGTCGTATTGTAAAAACGCGACATCAGGTTATATAGTCCTTTTCCAGAAGATCAGATATACTAAACTGGAATGAAATAACAGGAGTTGTTCAATATGACTGGAACGTCACAATCCTCATTGTTACCCTATAAACAAATGATTCAGTTGTTGCAGAAAGCGGGCTGGTATGAGAACCGATGCGTTGACATCTCGGCATACATAGAGCAGTGCTCCACATCCGCAGATTTATTTCCGGCTGCCCGATCGTTTCTAGAAGAGTTTTGGGGAATAGATGAAATTATATATTTTAAATACTATAGCCACACTGCCGGGGAAGTGCCCGCTGAAAGCCCTTGGCATGAATATGAATTTCATTTTATTCCGGATGCTGAAGAAACACTACGTTGTTCCGCAGAGATGCATTCGATCTTGAAATACGCTAAAGAAGATTGTTATTGTCTTGGATTAACCGGATACTACTATTCTGCAATCACAGCTATTGGCCGTTCAGGCAAACTGTATCTGTTACACGATTATGATCCAAACGTACGTGCATTCGATAATCTGATTGACAGTATGATACATGAACTTCACACGCATAAGCTTGTCCCCCATTCACTCATGGGTCGGAATCAGAAAGGAAATGAGACATGAGCCAATCAACAAATATTATGGGTATCCCTTTTCCCAATGTCACGATGGATCAAACTGTTGCGATCCTTGGTAAAGTCGTAGATCAGGAAAGCACTGAACTGTTCCATGTCATCACAGGAAATCCCGAGATCGTCATGTCCTGTCAAAAGAGTACCTCTCTTCGCCAAGTCGTCGATCAAGCCGGGTTGGTTACCGCTGACGGTGCTGGCATTGTGATGGTATCCCGGTTGCGGGGTGGACAATTGACTGAACGGGTAACCGGTTGTGATCTGCTATTTCGTTTATTGGAGGAAGGCAATCGAAAACATTGGTCATTCTACATGCTGGGAGCAGAGGAAAGTGTCAGTGAACAAGCCGTGAAAGTTATTGCGCAACGTTATCCGGGAGTAGTCGTCAAAGGCAGACACCATGGTTTTTTTCAGGCAGATGAGGAACAACAGATTGTAGAAGAGATTTGTACTGCTCAACCGGACTTTCTTATCGTAGCTCTTGGCGCACCCCATGCAGAACACTGGATTAACAAGTATCGCCACCAGTTGAGCGCTCATGTAGCCATAGGAGTAGGAGGTAGTCTCGATATTCTGGCTGGGAAAACCAAACGTGCCCCTGCAATATGGCAGAAGCTTAATTTGGAGTGGCTCTATCGCCTCCTCAGTCAACCTTCGAGATGGCGTAGACAACTCATTTTACCCCGTTTTGCTGCGCGGGCATTGTTGTTCAGAGAGCCTAAATAATGTGAGATGAGCAGGAGGAATGGTCCGGATGAAACAGGTAGAACAAGGAGACAGACCAAGTATGGGCCTGCTGAATCTGAATGAAGGTGACCAAAGATATCAACTGACACGCCATGCTCCTTCCGAAGCACTTCGCCCTTTTGTGAAACATTATTGGATCGTATCTTGGGATCTGACTGGACTTGAACCGTATCCTCAACATATCGTGCCTAACCCCTGTGTCAATTTGGTTGTGGAGCGGAACAATACGTTTTGCTTCGGACCGTCGGGACGTAAATTCTCCTATTTTGTGAGCGGGAAAGGCCGTGTATTTGGTGTGAAGTTCAAACCAGGAGGATTCTATCCCTTCCTTCGGGTTCCTGTCTCTTCACTTTACGGACAACCGATGGATGTATCGTGTATTCTTGATGTCACAGCAGGTTCCTTGGAAGAACGGCTAATTCAGGATGGGGATGATGCGGATAAAATCGGTTACATCGATCAGCTATTATGTGCGCACCTTCCAGCTGAAGATGCCCAAGCGACGCTGGTTAACGATATTGTGCAACAGATTGAACAGAACCGTGAGATGCTGAGAGTAGATGATCTGTCTTCGTATTGGAAAATTCATAAAAGAAAGCTACAACGCCTGTTCAATCAGTATGTAGGTATTGGACCGAAAACCGTAATTAAGTTGTATCGTCTGCAAAATGCTGCAGAATGGATGGATCGTGGTCTTCACTACGACCTGGTTAAGCTATCTCAGGATCTCGGATATCATGATCAATCCCATTTCATCCGAGATTTCAAGTCCATTATCGGAAGCACACCAGAGGAGTATATACACTCTAAACAACCGAATGGCACGCGCTAATGGGCTAATGAATTCAAAACCTGTCCTGAAAATCAGGACAGGCGAATGACTTCGATGGTATCCCCCGTATGGATTACACCTTCACGTTCAACCGAGCAGACAATCCCACGTTTTTTGCGAGCGGCTGGCACGAACTTTTTACGTAAACCTTCCTGTTCGTAGAATTGCTCAATCATTTTCCCCGGATGCACACAGGGAAGATTCTCTCCTTCGCATATTAACCCCGTCCCGTTCGGAAATAGAAGCCGCGTTCCAGCAGGCAATTCAGTCAATCGATCAATGCCACGGACCAGCATATTGGCACCAAGCCATTCTGGACGCACTTCAGGAATGTTCATTTTCTCAGCGATAAGAGCACATTCTTCCTCAGACACAATGCTGATCTGGCGGCGATTCGCAATCGGTGTGCCGCGATTGTAGATTTTCTGACGGGAGTCCGCCGGACGAAGCAAACCATAGTGACGGTCGCCCGGAATTCCCGCAAGCTCGATGTCGATAAAAGGAACAACTCGCGTCACAAATGTGGATGGATCATCGGCCAACAAGACGAATTGAACAGTTCCCATAGTAATCTCCTCTCTTTCCTGAGCAATATTGCTTCTTTATTGTTCATTATTACCCAATGAATGGATTTTCGACTATCGGCGTATGCTTACCTTTGTATCCATTTTTTTATTTTCAACATCATAACGCACTTGGAAAATGATAAACATTTTAGATAATACACAATTAAATTGTTACAAATTAATTTTGCTCTTTCCGTTCTCGTTGCAAACATTTATACTAAGATGGACAAGTAAATAAATTACATATTAGAAAGTAAGGTGTTTCCTTTGATTAGTATCATTTTTGTAGCTCTTGTAGCTGTCGAACACTTCTATATCATGATGATGGAGATGTTTATGTGGACTCGTCCACGCACAATGAAAACCTTTAATCTCACGCCGGAATTCGCCAAATCCACCAAATCCCTCGCGGCCAATCAAGGTCTTTATAATGGATTTCTTGCGGCAGGTCTGATCTGGGGACTCGTATACCCGGATGCTGCCGTCGGACAGCATATTCAGATTTTCTTCCTCGCGTGTGTGATTATCGCGGCTCTCTATGGAGGGGCTACTTCTTCACGTTCCATCATTCTTAAACAAGGATTGCCTGCGATCATTGCATTGTTGCTAGTTCTGTTCCTGTAATTTCTGTCGAATGGTGCATTGCTTCGATTCATCTTAACTCCTTTATGGTAAGGTAGTGAATAGATAGCAGTGTACAATGACCAGAATTGATCTGGAATTGGAAGGAGAACATGTTATGGGATTGTTTGACAAACTTCGGCGGCGCAAAAAGGAGAAGGTACCCGCAGGTGGTGCTGTCAAATCGACGAATTACAGTGAAACCATCGTGGGTTTTGTCCTGCTGGAGCGTGAAGATTGTAATTTTGACCTCTTCATCAAAAATATGAAAAACGAATGGAATATTGAGATTGAGGAACGTCCGGAGGAGGGCAATCTCTTCTTTGAAGTGAATGGAATGCAGGTGGTATGTGCCCACATTCCCGCGCCTGTGCCTGACCGTGAAGTTGAGGAGAATGCCAAACTCAACATCCTTTGGCGAGAAGCGGAGCAAGTTACCTCACGGCACCAGTCACAGATTATTGTCTCTGTTCTGAACGCAACAAATGCTATTGAAGGACATGTTCTGTTCACTCAGACAGCGAGTGCCTTATTACAGTTGGATCACGCGCTGGCAATATACATGGCCCCGCTTGTTGTTGAAGCCAGTCAATATGTCGAGACCAGCCGTGCAATCAAGCATGATGAGTTGCCTGTCTCGCTCTGGATTTTCATCGGACTATACCAAAATGCCGAAGGCGCTTCAGCTTACACTTACGGACTACGTAACTTTGGCAAAGAAGAGATGGAGATTATGCAATCGTCGGAGTCCTTAAGCGACGTATTTGAGATGATGTTCATGACCACAACGTATGTGGTTGAAAACGACGTCACACTGCATGATGGGGAAACACTTGGTTTCTCGGCAGAACAAAAGCTAAGCATTTCCCTTTCCAAAGGTGTAGCAACGGAAGGTAATAGTTTGAAGATCGGATTCTAGCTTACGTAGTTATCTTAACTTTTACGTGTCACCATTGTAGAAGCCGTCCGGAGTTCATTCTCTGGGCGGCTTTTTAGCTATTCACCTTCCTTCCATCTGACGAGATGGAAGCAATCCCTGAATTTAACTTCACTAGGAAGAAGTAGTTCATAAGAACCACATAACTATGATTTGAGTTTTCATTCGTGCTGTAAAAAGGTATAATTAATAGGCTTATAGTCTCATATCAATACATATCATTTTATTATCGAGGAGTTGCCTACATGTCTGTTAGACGTTTGGATTCAACTAAACCTATTATTGAAATTACTTGGGAAGGTATTGTTTCTCCTGAGCATGTCGAACAAGCGAATACAGAAATCCAGAGAATAGCGGAACAATTGGGAAGTTCGTTTGATGTGCTAGTCGATATGCGAAGCATGAAGGCATTCCCTCAGGATACAAAAGAAAAAATCGTGGAACACCAGAAATTACTGACACAGTGGGGTATGAAGCGAGCCAGTGTAGCCGTTGGTGGTGCGATCGCCAAAATGCAATTGAATCGGATCTCCAAAGAATCGGCACACCAGACTGAATTCCAATGGGAAACGTATGACGAGGCTTTGGCATTTTTGTTGAAATAAATCGAAGTATTACAGCGTAAGTTTAAAGAGAACATGTATGTGCTATACACGGCAAAAGAAAGAGGCGTTTCCCATGAGGGAGCGCCTTTTTTATTATTCAGTAGAAAGATCGCAGATCATTTAAGATTCCAGACTACTTACACGCACCATCGTTACCGATGTACCACAGAGGCCTTCCTCCACGAACCCTAACCGCCTATATAAGCGAATCGCTTCGTTATTCGGGTCTACACTGAGCGAGACTGCTTCAATTCCCCGCCGTTTGGCTTCATCCAGTGCAGTCTGAAGCAGTAAGGTACCTACGCCTTTTCCACGTGCATCTTCAGTTACAGCCATCCCCATCTCTGGCGTAGCTGCATTCACATAACCGTACCCCGCATTCTGGTCCGTATAGAATCGTAATGTTATTGAACCTAATCTCTTACCATGCTGGTCTACCCCAACATACCCGAAATCCCCTTCTCTTCCCCAGCCTTCAACATATTTGGATAGCTCAGGAGTAAGTATACTTTCGAGTTGGAGCGGTTCATCGCTTTCTCGTGTATGCAGGGATGCGTATAACATCTCCCACAGAAAAGGGATATCCTGTTCTTCAATCGGACGTACATGATAGTTGTTTTTGGTCATGTTTGCTCCTCCTTCAGTTTTTCAAAAAGGCGCTCCATTTCATTTATATTGAGCTCATTAGTAATTTCGTAATCTTGAAATTGGTCTCGTGTCTTGTACTTACTGTAGATTGAAACGGCGTGCTCATTATAGAATGTCAATCCGAATCCATCGGTAAATCGACCTTCTTTATTAATGGTAAGTCGCCATTCATAGTAATATGGATCCCTTTCGGAAACGTCGAATTCCTGTACTCTTTTAAGTTCAACATCCTTCAACATCTTCAGCATATCTCTAATCTCTTTGGGATCTGTAATCGTCACTTCATCTTCTTCATTATACGGATCTGCACTTGAAATTTTCCTAATGGTCAGTCGATCCAATCTATCCAGCATGCTCATATGATCTGTAACTTCTGCTCGAAACGTCGTATGTTTGCTGGGGATATACATAGTGTATTGACCCGAGGTATATATACGCGCTGCAATAGCTGCAACAACAATAATCGTGGCGATACCCACAATGATTTTAATTCTTTTAATCATATCGCTCTCCTCCATTTACCACAAAACATATATAAAATGGTAATTAATGATACTTCCCAGTATATCATCTCATTCCTTCTGTTCCAAAGTAAATTCTTATTCACCCTGTCCATTTCGATAACGTTTTTGCCTAAACTATAGTTACTGATAATACTTGAACGGTAGCGAAAAAAGCATAGAGTCGACGTATACAAGACTTCCAGATCATGATTCCGTTTTCAAATTTAGTAATTAAAATATATTTCTATGCTCGCTAACTAACTTGTTAGATTATCTAAAATTTAAACTAAAAATGACGATATACTTCATAAGCTCCATTCATTCTTACACATCCATAACATCCCGAGACTATACTCGGCCAGTTTTAACAAGTGAGCATTATCAACAAATCAGCTTGGAACACCATGCTCGTCACGCACGATAATATGTTATTTGAAGAAGTATAAGCATGTAATTGTTAAACGCTAGGGGGAATTGTAATGAAGCTCAAACCAAAATTAATGATTATGTTTCTGGCCGCTGTATTGATTACTGCACTACCACTGGCTTCCCTTGGCTTGGTTCAAACTGAAAAGCAAGCCACGCGTAATGTGGACTCCAAATTGAATGGCTTAATGGCCTCTTCGGCAAATCAGTTGGATGGCTGGATCAGCAGTAATGCCAAAGTCATCGAAACGTTAGGTTTTGTCATCCAGGAAGGCGTGCCTGAGGGAGAACTCACGGAAGAATACTTTAACATTATGAAGCTGGGCAGTAACAAAGAGAGTCTGTCGGATCTGTATTACGGTTCAGAGCAGGACGGCAGCTTCATGAATGGTTCAGACTGGACTCCCGACACAGATTATGATCCAAGACAGCGTCCATGGTACCAAGAAGCGAAGCAAGCCAATCAGTTAACATTCTCTGATCCCTATCTGGATATGATGTCGGAGCAATATGCAGTATCGATGGCCATGCCGGTTCAAAATAAAGAAGGCACAATGCAAGGGGTTGTTGCAGGCGACTTGTTGCTCTCTACACTTACCGATACCGTGGGAAAAATAAACCTGGACGGGCTGGGCTATACCTTTTTAATCGATAAAAACGGGCTCCTTCTGGCTCACCCTGATGATAAACTTGTGAACACCTCAGCCGCTGATAACGCAGAGTTAAACCCGCTGTTGGCAGATATGCACGCGAATCCGTCAGGTCAGAAGCCCTTCCAATATAATGATGAGAATTATCTGTTGTTCTATCATCAGATTCCAAGCACCGGCTGGGCTGTAGGCTCCATCATATCCGAGAAGCTGGCCTACGCTGAGTATTATCAATTGCGTAATAACTACATTCTGATTATCGGTATTACGTTACTGGTTGTGCTGGCAGGTGCCTATTGGATCGCAACACTCTTCATCAAGCCGCTGAGAAGTCTGCATGGAACGTCCCGCCAGATGTCGAGTGGTGACTTTACAGGACGGGTGCAGATCAAAGGCAAAGATGAGTTCGCTGAGCTTGGCATGGCGTTCAATCAGATGTCAGATCAGCTTAGCACGCTGTTCAGACAAGTAACGGCCTCTGCTGATCGCGTACAAAGTATCTCGGGTGAGATGCAGGAACATACGGACAACACCAAGCGCATCGCGGAGCAGATCTCCATTGCCACCGATGAACTCGCTCAAGGCTCCAGTACACAAGCTGAATCGGTGTATGATGGCTCAAGCCGTCTATCGGAGATGAGCAATAGTGTGGGCGGTATTAATCGCAGTGTGGAGCAGTCCGTAACGATGATGCGTGAGGCAGGAGAAGCCATGCTTGCTGGGCTACAGGCGGTAGATCACCAGGTGGAACTTTCGGATGGCAACCGCCAATCAATTGACCGCGTAGGTGAATCGATCACCCTACTGGCAGACAAGTCACAGAAGATTGAAGACATCGTCAGCATGATTCAAGGTATCGCCTCCCAGACCAACCTGCTTGCCTTGAACGCTTCCATTGAGGCAGCCAGAGCGGGTGAACATGGACGTGGATTCGCGGTGGTTGCCGAGGAAGTGCGCAAACTGGCCGAACAATCCGCAGGCTCTGCTCAGGATATCATCGTGTTGCTGAATGAAATCCAGGCGGCTAGTCGTCAAAGTGTGAGCGAGGTTGATTCTGCTGAACATGGTATTGAGCAGCAGGTCGCTGCCGTGCATGAGATGCGCAATTCGTTTATGCGAATCAAACAATCCATTGAAGGCATCGACAACCAGCTTCAGCAGGTATCATCTGCAACAACTGAACTGGACAGCAGCTCGGGCAAAATTGCTGAAGTGATCTCCAGCGTAGCGGCCATGTCGCAACAGAGCGCCGCTTCCACAGAAGAGGTTGCTTCCTCTACGCAGGAACAGTTCAATTACATTACGAGTATCTCGGAGCGCTCCAATGAACTGGCTCAACAAGCTAATACGCTCGCCGAGGAAGTGAAGAAGTTCAAGATATAAATCAACAAGCCGCGTTCTCCCATTGGGGGAACGCGGCTTGTTTGTTACGTTGTTATGTTACATATTCAGAATGAGATATGAAACGGCACCCGTATCCGAATAAAAGATATGACACAAGTAAGCTTGGCCCGTTTGGCCTCACGGCTGGTCAGCCCACGCTGGAAACCTAATTGTTATCAGCCCAATACACGGCCTGCTGAATCTCGGATAACCAGCTCAGGCTTCAGCACAATTTTCTGCGGCTCTTTACGCTCATCCTTCAACTCTTCAATCAACAGATCTACAGCCCGATGTCCCAGTTCTTCAATTGGCTGGGCAACGGTCGTAAGCGGTGGACTGGTTACCGAAGCCAGAATGGTATTATCAAACCCGATAATCGACACATCCTCTGGCACACGTAGCCCCAGCTCTTTGGCTGCCTGAAGAGCACCAATGGCCTGAATGTCATTACAACAGAACAAACCTGTTGGGTGATCGTTCTCACCGAGCAGGAGTAGCGCCTCTTTTTTGGCCGAGCTCAGGTCAGCTGCCGATTCTCGGATCTGATTCGGTTCCAGCGTCTGACCTGCCTTAATCAGTGTTTCACGGAATCCGCGTACACGTTCCTGACTGCTGCTGACTTTGGACGGTTCCGACAATACCGCTAGACGGGTGTGCCCAAGTTCAAGCAGATGCTCCGCTGCGAGTGCTCCGCCGAGTATGTCGTCAATGGTGACCGTATGTACAGATAGCGATGGCATATGACGGGCAATCAGAGCAACAGGTATCGACTGTTGCAAGAGGGGTGACAAAATTTCGGCATTATCGATCCCGGTTCCGATCATCATGCCATCGACCCTTTTTTGCTGAAGCAGATTCAGGTAACGCTCTACCCGCTCGTCCTTATTATCTGTACTGCATATGACCACGCTGTAGCCCAATTGACGGCTTCGATCCTCGACCGCTCTCGCCAATTCTGCGAAATACGGGTTCGAAATGTCCGGTACGAGCAGCCCCAATGTATACGTCTGCTTACCTGTAAGTGCAGCTGCGATCGCGCTGGGTTGATAATGAAGGCGTTCCATGATCTCAATAATCTCGGCGCGCCGCTTCTCGCTGATTTTGCCTTTGCCATTAATGACCTGCGAGACGGTTGCAATGGATACACCCGCCTCGCGTGCTATATCGTATATGGTTGCTTTCATTGTTTTTTCCCCATTTGTGCTATATATAAATTTCGTTATACATAGATAATTGTCCTCTTCTTCTCATTATGCAGGGGGAAGTCTGCATACGCAACTTGAAGCCAGCACAATGTGCGTAGCATGAACTGTTTTACTTTTTCATCAACCACGCATGGTCAGGGTCGTTATGGAATTTCCATGTCCGAGTAGGGCCGGCCATCACGTTCAGATAGTAGACCTCATACCCCGGAGGAGCACCTACCGGATGATATCCGTCCGGAACAAGCACCACTTCCCCGTTCTTCACTGCTAGCGTCTCGTCCACAGAGCGATCATCCGTGTATATGCGCTGAATGGCAAACCCCTGCTCAGGCTGCACACGGAAATAATACGTTTCCTCCAGCAAAGATTCATCCGGGAGTGCGTCCCGATCATGCTTATGTGGCGGGTAACTGGACCAATGCCCATCTGGTGTGAACACCTCAACAACGAGCAAACTGTCCGCTTCCTTTTGTTCCGGCAAAATGTTGTGAATCTGGCGTTCCAGATTGCCATATCCTCTCGCCTCTACCCCTACATCCTCGGGTGCAATGAGACGAGCAGGGTACGTGCCTTTTCCGGGCGCAACACATATAGCGATTTCTAATTCGGTACGTGCTGTGATCTGCACTTGATCGGAAGTTGATACGTAGACCGAATACGGCGGAATTTTCTCAAAAACACTCATTCTCTTCCCGATATTATCCCATGTGTTCTCCCGGGTACTCACATTGGCGAAACCACTGAGAAGCACCACACAAAGTTCCTGATCACCGCTCTCGCGGGTTAGCGTCTCCCCTTCTGCCAACTTCGCTACCTGAAATCCAACATATTCCCACCCAGCCGACTCCGGTGTTACGTTTATAAGCGTACCGTCCCCCTCCGGATTGACCACGGGTTTCACAATACGTTCTGACATCTTGCCATCCACTCCTTTCTGTATTCGTTCACAACAACCTGATACTTCTAAAAACAAAAACTCGTACTATTCATGCGCTCTATTCAAAAAGTGACTTTAATCATCCACCTATGGTGTTGCCGTTTGCGATTCCAGTGACACCCCAGGCACTTCATTCAGCTTCACAGGTCTTCCCTGCTCCATGGACATCTTCGCTGCCAGCGCAATTCGTTCTGCCTGTACTGCATCGTGGCCATCTACGATAACCGCTGTATCATGAATGATCGCATCGATAAAGAGGGCTGTCTCCTGTACATACGCCTCATTGTAGCGTTCCAGGAAAAAGTGTAACGGTTTATCGCGCATCAGCCCGGCCGCTGTACTGATCTCAGCCGTATTCGGATGATCATTGGCCGCTGAAGCGCTGCCCATCGAGCCAAATATTTCAACACGCTGATCGTATCCGTATACAGCCTGACGGCTGTTATCAATAACACCAATTGCACCGTTGGCAAACGTCATCGTTACAATCGCTGTATCCACGTCACCATGTTCTGCAAAAACCGGATTGATCAGCACGTTGCCCTGAGCGTACACTTCTTCCACTTCACTCCCGGACAGATAGCGGGCCATGTCAAAATCATGAATCATCATGTCCATGAAGATCCCGCCAGATACACGAATGTACTCCGCAGGCGGCGGACTCGGGTCACGAGACGTAATTTTGATAATATGCGGATCACCAATCGTACCATCCTGCACATGTGCACGTACCCGTCTGAAGTTGTGATCAAAGCGACGGTTAAAACCGATTTGCAACTTCACGCCAGCCTTCTGAACCGCCGCTACAGCCGCTTGAGTCTGTGCTAGATCCATGCTGACCGGCTTCTCGCAGAAGATATGTTTGCCTGCCTGAGCGGCCTGTTCGATCAGCGGCACATGTGTATCGGTTGAAGAACAGATCAGCACCGCGTCTACATTAGGCATCGAGATCAACTGACTGCTATCCGTCGTTACAACAGGGATACCCCGACTGGAGGCCCAAGCCTCCAATTCAGGACCTGCAAACAAGTCACTGATTCCCACAATCTCGGCATGCGGGTTGCGCAGGAGATTGTCTGCATGAATTTTGCCGATCCGTCCAGCACCGATGATGCCAATTCTCACTTTGTCCTTGCCCATTCCGTTATCCTCCCTATGTGCGTCCATGTGGGCTGGGCGTTCCCCTTAGCCCGAGTTATACTCTGGTTGCTACCAACGCGCCGTTACCATCTTTTTGCGAGTGTAGAATTCAACACCATCCGTGCCATTGGCATGCAGATCACCATAGAAGGACTTTTTCCAACCGGAAAACGGGAAAAATGCCATTGGTGCAGGTACGCCCAAGTTAATACCCAACATGCCCGCATCAATCGTCTCCCGGAATTGACGCATACTCGCTCCGCTGCGGGTGAACAGACACGCCCCGTTGGCAAAATCAGAACGGTTCGCCAGCTCAACAGCTTCCTCCAGCGTAGACACTCTTGCCACCGAGAGTACTGGAGCAAAGATCTCATCCTGCCAGATTTTCATATTGCTATCAACTTGGTCGAATACGGTTGGCCCTACAAAATAACCGGATTCACCTGTCGCCTGATCCTTACGTCCATCCCGAATCAAGGCCGCGCCTTCCTGCTCTCCGGATTCAATGTAACTGAGTGTGCGTTCTTTATGTGGTCCACGGATGACAGGACCGAGGAACACGCCCTCATCCATACCGTTACCAATGGTAATGCGGTCTGCTGCTTCCACCAGCTTTTGTACCAGTTCGTCAGCCACATCGCCCACAGCCACAACAACCGAACATGCCATGCAACGTTCCCCTGCTGAGCCAAAGGCTGCACTGGTAATCTCTTTCACGGTTAAATCCAGATCGGCGTCCGGCATAACGATGGAGTGGTTTTTGGCGCCAGCCAGTGCCTGTACCCGTTTGCCATGCTTGGATGCAGTGGTGTAGACGTATTCAGCCACAGGTTGTGATCCGACAAAGGAGATCGCTTGAACATCCTTATGTTCCAGCAACCCGTTCACGACATCATGTGCACCGTGAACGATATTGAGCACGCCATCCGGAAGCCCTGCTTCCTTGAACAGCTCTGCCAGGCGGCCTGCCAGTAGCGGTGTACGCTCGGACGGCTTCAGGACAAACGTGTTACCACACGCAATAGCCAGTGGGAACATCCAGCACGGCACCATCATCGGGAAGTTGAATGGGGTAATCCCCCCAATTACACCGATTGGGTAGCGGTACATGCCCGACTCCAGTCCTGTCGCGATATCAGGCAGTTGTTTGCCCATCATCAGATTCGGGGCACCTGCCGCGAACTCGACGCATTCAATGCCACGTAATACCTCGCCGTACGCTTCGGCATAACTTTTACCGTTCTCCAGTGTCACCAGGCGAGCGAGCTCTTCCCAATGTTCAACCAGCAACTGCTGGTAGCGGAACAGAATACGTGCACGGCGTGGAACCGGTGTGCTGCTCCAGGATTTGAACGCTTCTCGTGCTGTCTGAACCGCCAAATCCACGTCCGCTTGTTCGGACAGTGGCACATGTGCAATAACCTCTTCTGTAGCCGGATTCACCACTGGCTCCGTGCGAGTTGACGCTGGGGTTACCCAGGCACCTCCGATCCAGTTTTGTACCATTGTCGCTGTTGCAGACGCTTCAGAAATTCCTTTTCCCATAGCCCTGTCTCCCTTCGCTTATGTGTGATCGCTTATGTTCAACATGTTCATTGTTATAGATCTGTATGAGTACGTTGTTCAAAGTATTGCAACGTGCTTCAAGACACGGTAATCTCGCCCCGATTGCAACGTTCAATGTAGTCATTCACCTGTTCCACCGTTGGCATTGCATCCGAACAGCTGTGGCTTGAAATAACGATACTTGCTGCGCCACTGCCATACGCCATACTGCGCTCAATTGTCCAGCCCTGCATCAATCCATACAAGAACCCAGCCGCGTAAGAGTCGCCTGCGCCGAACGTTTTGACCACTTTTGCCGGATAGCTGTCCGCACGATGGGAAAGCCCTTCACGCGTATAAGCAATGGACCCTTCCTTGCCGTGTTTGATTACTACGATGTTGGCTGAGAAATCGAACCATTTCTGCGCAGTCACCTGATCGCTATGATCCAGATTGTGGTCGAATGTCTCCATCATGTCGAACTCTTCACGTGTGCCGAGGATGATATCGCATTTCTCGGCTGCAAGGTTGTAATAAACCGCTGTCTCTTCATCCGATGACCATGTGTATGGGCGATAGTCCAGATCAAACACAATAACCGTGCCATGTTTTTTCGCATACGTTAGTGCCTGTAATACAGCTTCACGGGATGGGCTCTGTGCGAGGGCTGTACCTGAGATTAGAAGCACTTTGGAGTCAGCGATCAACTGCTCCTGTACCTCTTGCGCCTGTAATAACAGATCAGCTACATTGTCCCGGTACATCAGGATACTGCAATCGGTTGGGCTTTTGATTTCGGTAAAAGCAAGCCCCGTCACCGCTCCGGTGTCGTCCGTTACCACATTCGATGTGTCGATGCCGTTCTTTTCCAGATAACTCTGGATGAATCTGCCCATTTGGTCATTGGCGATCTTACCGATAAAAGCCGTCTCCATACCCAGTCTGGACATGCCAATCGTAATATTGGCCGGAGAGCCACCCACATATTTCGTGAACGTCATCGTCTCTTCCATCGGGCGATTGATCTCATTGGCATTCAAGTCGATACACAGTCGGCCAATCGCGGTGAAATCCTTCTTCCTGGATACGGGAAAGGATACGTAAGTCATTGCATGTGAGCCCCTTTCTGTGGTGGGATTTTACATGTTGTATATGGTATCTAGACTAGTTACTCATTCCATTGTGAGGATTAGTAAACGGCTAGAGTAGGTCAGTTTTATTTTCCAATCGTAACGTTATACACTTGCTGGTCTTCTTCCTTTTTTACTTCATGGGTATGGTCCTCTCCCCATCGCTATGCCTGTATCAGCTATGCTGGTATAAGGACTCCATATAGTTCAAGGAGCGCTTGGCGTACTCATACGGGTTATGAATCGCCGGGTCCTGCTCTCCCTCAAGCATCGCCCAACCATCGTATCCTCGTGTGATCAGTTCTTGCAGAATAGGAGCAAAGTCAATGCATCCATCCCCTGGTACAGTGAACACCCCTCTACGAATACAACCGACAAAGTCAGATTGCTCCGCACGTGCTTCATCCAGCACATGAGGGCGGATATCTTTCAGATGGATATAAGCGATCCGATCATAATGTTTGCGCAGCAGTTCCAGCGGATTGGCTCCGCCATAGTAGGCATGACCTGTATCATAGAGCAGATATACGAGAGAAGGGTCTGTCAGCTCCATCAATCGATCAATCTCATCTGGTTGTTCTACCACTGTGCCTCCATGATGATGGTACGTAAGCTTCAATCCGTGTTCACGGGCAATAGCTCCTGCTTCGTTCAACCCTTCAGCGAGGATATGCCATTCAGATTCGCTGAGTCTGAGCACTTCTTTTTCATTCGGTGTCCGTCTTGGATCAAAATGAAGTGAACCGCCTACCTCCGCCGTACTGATCACCTTACTGCCCATGGATTGAAGAAATTCTGCATGTCTGCGATAACTATCCAGCTCCGACTGACGATACGCCGGATCGGATAACAGCACTGATTTCCACTGGGAGACCAGATTGATATTCCTTTTACTCAGTTCTTCACGCAGTATAGCAGGATCGGTTGGATATTTGCGTCCCATCTCTGTACCTGTCAGCCCAAGACGCTGAATGTCATCCAGAATCTGTGCACACGTTGTCGCTTCACCATGCTCCTTCACATCCTCACCGACCCAATTGATCGGATGAATCCCAAGCTGGAATGGCAGCTTGCTCATTGCTCCACGTCTCCTTTGTCGTTCAACATTGTGGTTCACTAGGATTGCAGTACTCAAAACCGGATTAAATCGGTCTTGCTTTGGCACGGTTGGCTTGCATGGTGTGATGAGCATGAACTACCTTTTCTTCGGCAGATACCTCAGGTACACCCACATTCCACCATGACTCGTATCCACCTGCGTTGGTTCCAGGCACGACCGGAATCTCAATCAATGTACTCACCGTTTCGTTCTTCGCATCTCGGAGTGCTTGTTCCAGCTGTTCTGCTGTCTCCGCTCTATAAGATTTGGCTCCCATGCTTCGGGCGTGTGCAGCAAAGTCCATTGGCATGTAATCCCCAGTCAATCGTCCACTCTCGGATTCCCGATAACGGAACTCATTGCCGAACCCGTCACTACCATGTTCCCGCTGTAAATTATGAATACATTGGAATCCGTTGTTGTTGAATAATAAAATAGTCATCTTCTTCTGTTCCTGCAAACTGGTCACAAACTCCGAATGTAGCATCAAATAACTGCCATCTCCTACCATCGCGTACACTTCACGATCCGGCTCAGCAAGTGCTGCTCCGAACGCTCCACTTACCTCGTACCCCATACAGGAGAATCCATACTCCATGTGATACGTCTTTGGTTCAGCCGCACGCCACAGACGATGCAGATCGCCTGGCAGACTGCCTGCTGCACACACAATGACGGAGGATGGATCAATGGTCCGGTTAACTACGCCGACTGCTGTAGTCTGTGCCAGCCCTGCTTCATGTTGAGCTGCATACAGCCGATCCACTTCTGCATTCCACTCAGCGCGGAGATCAGCGATTTCGGCTGCGCCATATGCACTTCGGTATTGTCTTTGCTGCAATTCCTTTTGTAACGCCTGCAACCCTTCTCGTGCATCGGCCAGAATGGCTTCCCCGCCTAGCTTGGCGGCATCCATGCCGTTCAGGTTAATGTTGATGAATGACGCTTCGGGATGCTGAAAAGCAGAGCGGGACGCCGTCGTAAAATCCGAGAAACGAGTACCTACGCCAATCACCACATCCGCTTCTCTCGCCAGCCTGTTGGCTGCCAGAGAGCCAGTAACGCCGATGGCCCCCACATTCAGTGGGTGGTCCCAAGAGACTGCGCTCTTGCCCGCCTGCGTCTCGGCGATCGGAATGCCAAATGCTTCTGCGAACTCCACTATTTGAGCAGATGCCTCAGAGTACAACACGCCGCCGCCTGCAACGAGCAGCGGCTTTCTGCCACGGGCAATCTGCTGCGTTGCCCGTTCAATGGCTGCCTGTACCGGCGGTCGACGGTCCAGATAATGTACTTTTCGGGCAAAGAACGATTCCGGGTAATCGTACGCCTCTGCCTGCACATCCTGTGGCAGTGCGAGTGTTACTGCTCCGGTCTCTGCCGGGTCGGTTAGCACACGCATGGCCTGTGTAGCAGCGATCATCAACTGTTCGGGACGAACGATGCGATCCCAGTACTTACTGACGGCTTTGAATGGATCAGTAGCTGAGATTGTATAGTCACTGCTTACTTCCAGCTGCTGTAACACCGGGTCTGGTTCCCGTGTAGCAAAGTTATCTCCAGGAAGCAATAAAACCGGAATCCGGTTTACCGTTGCGGTAGCTGCCGCCGTAATCATATTTAAAGCACCAGGTCCAATGGATGTTGTACATGCATAGATCTGTCTACGGTTCTTCTGCTTGGCATAAGCCGCTGCCGTATGCACCATGCCTTGTTCGTTCTTCCCTTGCATATACGTCAGGCTTCCCGGACTGCGCTCCAGCGCTTCTCCAATGCCTGTTACGTTGCCATGTCCAAAAATACCGATGATTCCCTTCACAAACTTGGTTTCCACCCCGTCAACCGAGATATATTGCTGATCCAGGTATCGAAGCAGTGCCTGGGCCATCGTTAGTCGAATTGTATTCATGAATTGATCGCCTTCCTTTCCTTTACGGGTTAAGCGCTTAATCTACGTTAAGTTTAAACGCCTTACCCCTAAAGGTTAAGCGCTTAATTGATATGGTATTACAGGCTGATGATTTACGCAAGCTATTTTTGTAAGCGTTTTTATAAAATGTGATAAAGATGCTTGTATTTAGTGTTGTAGGAGGTATTAGACCTGCTTCATTTGAGCACGCTCCACAATTACTAAGAGTTATGAGAGTAGCGATCTCTCGTGAGGATGGGATACATACTGGTACATGCTAGTGAGCCATATTATTCTGTGATCATGGTGTACTACAATGACCAATATACTATGAACGCAAAAAAAGAAAGAGACGGTTAGTACCATCTCTTTCTTTTCAATATATAAGCGGGTGATGGGAATCGAACCCACGCTATTAGCTTGGAAGGCTAAAGTTCTACCATTGAACTACACCCGCATAACAACAATCGGGATGACACGATTTGAACATGCGACCCCCTGGTCCCAAACCAGGTGCTCTACCAAGCTGAGCTACATCCCGTTATCTATACCGGCGAGAGGACTCGAACCTCCACGGTTTCCCACTCGATTTTGAGTCGAGCGCGTCTGCCATTCCGCCACGCCGGCAAAATATGAAGTTATAATGGCGCGCCCTGAGAGATTCGAACTCCCGGCCTTTTGATTCGTAGTCAAACGCTCTATCCAGCTGAGCTAAGGGCGCAAAATATTGGAGCGGAAGACGGGAATCGAACCCGCGACCCTCGCCT